>OLRJ01000116.1_pt1 | contig 81872 bp, 112 predicted proteins | sample 1672741 | NCBI WGS metagenome assembly OLRJ01 (sample SAMEA3136719, study PRJEB25190) | human gut metagenome | biome: human gut; feature: human-associated habitat; material: faeces | place: Austria | collected 2013 | reverse complement strand
CAAACCTGGCAAAAAGGCCCGTCCGGGTGCAAAGATCACTTTTGGTGACGGAATCCTTAAGGGTGAGATCATTGATGTTGTTGATGAAGGAAATCGTCTGATCAAGTTCCATTATGACGGTATTTTTGAAGAAATTCTTGATCAGCTTGGAGAAATGCCGCTTCCACCTTATATTACCCACAAGCTGCAGGATAAAAACCGTTATCAGACAGTATATGCCAAGAATGACGGTTCTGCAGCAGCACCGACAGCCGGCCTTCATTTTACAAAAGAACTGATGAAACAGGTAGAAGATATGGGCGTCAAAATTGCTCATGTAACTCTTCATGTCGGACTTGGAACTTTCCGTCCGGTAAAGGTTGATGACGTGGAACAGCATCATATGCATTCCGAATTCTACATGGTAGAAGAAGATCAGGCAAAACTGATCAACGATACGAAAAAAAGCGGGGGCAGAATTATATCTGTAGGAACCACAAGCTGTCGTACACTGGAATCAGCCACAGACGATAATGGAATCCTCCATGCCGGAAGCGGATGGACAGAAATCTTTATTTATCCGGGATATAGATTTAAAATGATTGATGGACTTATCACGAATTTCCATCTTCCGGAATCAACGCTTCTTATGCTTGTGTCTGCACTGGCTGGCAAGGAGTACATTATGGCTGCGTACGAAGAAGCTGTAAAAGAACGCTATCGTTTCTTCTCCTTCGGAGATGCCATGATGATTTTGTAGAGCGATTCACTACAAAATAGCGATACAACAGAATATGGAGATATGAAGAAAGCCAGGGGCAATTAAACCTCTGGCTTTTCTTTGTAAATGAATGTGTGAGATAATCCGTTGCGGAATGTGATAGAGTGAATAGCTCCGTCCTTGAAAACGATGTTGTCTATAATGCTGCTGAGAAAAGAATCAAGGACATCCGGAGAGACGGTAGCACTCAGCGACTGAAAGCTGACGTAGTTTCGGTCAGTGAGTTTCTGGGAGAGTATGAAGTTGCTTGCCTTGGCGATAAATTCATCATCAGTGATAGATTGTTGCAGGCTGTCTTCCGATGCCAGGAATGTCAGCTTGTCCTCGACTTCTTCCAGAGCATCCGAAAGCTGAATCTTCTGAGTAAGGTATTCAGATTCTGACATAGCTTTTTCGGAATAGAGGAAAAGTTTGTTCAGACGGTCAATAGCTCTTTCCAGACGGACCTTTTCCTTTTTGAGCTTTGATAGCTGCAATGGTGGCTCGGAGCCTGTTTTGATTTTGACGTCTTTTCCGAAGACCTCTCCCTTGATGGTTCCGGTGCGGAGCGTATGAAACAGATCCTGCAATCCGTCCGGGGCAATGGCGGCCACCGGGGAGAAAGTATCGCCGGAGAGTAGCTGCTGTTCCAGTTCCTGTATGCTCGTTTCCGAAGAGAACGCCTTTTGAGCGTTGAGCATATTGAGAATGTAGTTGAAGACGAACTCGCCAATGATTGGGTCTGAGGTAGATTTTCCGGTACACCACAGCTTGCTTTTCCTGTGCGTAGGGCAGAAGTAGAGAGAATAGCGTCTGCCAGTAGTCTTCTTTATGGTGGAAATGGAACTGGTCATAGGCTGACCGCAATTTCCACAGATGAGCAGGCCGGAGAAAATGTGCGTGTATTTGCTCTTGCCACCCTTGCGAAATGATTTGAGCCTGCGGTTGGATTCTAGGAGTGCAAGGATGCGTTCTTTCTGTTCTCGGCTTACGATGGCCGGGTGGTGGTCTTTCACGGTAATCCATTCGGATTTATCCTTAGGACGCTGCCGGTCCCCTTCCTTAAGGCGGTTGTACTGGTAATCGCCGCAGTAGAATACGCTGCGAAGAATAATATCCAGAGAGACCGGGGACCAGTCATTACCGGCACGAGTCCGGTAGCCATGTTCGTTCAGATACCGGGCCAGATAAACCAGGGAGCGGAGTTCTTCGTATTTGTCATGAATCAGATGGGCGATGTTGTACTCATCGGAGTTGAGGCTGAAATCCTGTTCTTCCGGGTCATAATCGTAGCCGTAAGGAATACGTCCGCCGTTCCACTGCCCGTTGCTGGCTCTGGAAATCATAGTGGCAGTGACACGTTCCGAAGTCATGTTACGCTCCAGCTCCGCAAAGACAAGGATAATTTTGAGCATCGCTTCTCCCATAGCCGTACTGGTGTCGAACTGCTCATTTTTTGAGACGAAGGTAACGCCAAGGTCTTTAAGCTCCTGGTACATCTCTGCAAAGTCCAGAAGGTTTCTGGAGATTCGGTCAATCTTCCAGACCAGGAGATGAGTGTACGTGCCGGTCCGAAGCTGAGACATCATTTTCTGAAATTCTGGCCGGATAGTATTTTTGCCAGAGTACCCGGCATCCTCGAAGATTGTCACATCGTCAGTGTTCAGTATCAGCTTGGCGTATGCAATCAAGTCTTGACGCTGCATAGGCAGAGAGTCCCTGTCAATCTGATGCAGGGTAGAGACTCGTATGTAGATAGCCACTTTTGCGTGAGTGGCAGCACTGTTTGAAATCATATTTTTCCTCCAAAAATACGCCGTCCCATTACAGAACGGCGCATGTTCATTTCTACGCCCTTTTAATCGGGCAATTCAATATCACATCCCTTAATCCGGCAAAATCCGTTATGTAAGGTTTTAGAGCTTTCAGTGAATTAAGAGAAATATTTTTCTGATTGGGCTTTTGCTCGTTGAGCACATAGGTAGGCAACACATAGAACTCCCAGTATTCCAGGGCAAGCGGCGAGACATCTTTCGTCAGTGCTTTGTAGAGGCAGAAAACGTAGAGGTCAGAATGTCGCTTGATGTCCGGAGAGTATCCGGCTTTCGGGTCCCAGGCTCTGTGAGGTGCTATGCTGAACTGTATATGCTCGTGGTACGCTTCATCCCAGGATTGAAGATAAGAAGCGGATTTGACTTCGATTCGCTGTCCGGTAGGACTGGTCAAATCAAAGGGGAGCCAATCAGTTCGCATTTTCGAATCGGGGGGGGGTAATAACGCACTGTGTACTATGTATTCTGCAAGTACGCCCCGGTCTGTGTTGTTGAGCAGATCACTGTAAGCCCAGGACCAGAAATCTACTACTGACAAGCCGGTGTCTTCCCCATGAAAAGTAAATTTGTTATTGGATGTTAATTGCTCCATGCAGGAATCCTCCCTTCGCAGAGAGAGGTTATGCCATGGATGTTGCCGCCAAGAGCAAAGACCAACGCCCGGCGGCAGTCGGTGTCTGTCAGAGTATCGGAATAGGTATGGACCAATGGCAAGAACTCACGAACCGAAAGCGAGAGTTTCTTCCGCAGGTGTGCTATTTTGTTAATTGTTCCGGCAGACAGCGATGCAGGCCCTTCCTCCAGAGAAGAACAGAAGGAAGAGAGATAGAGCAGTAGAGCCGCAGCATCGCAATTCAGTTGTTCTTCGGTCCTGGCCAGGAAAAAGTATTTCTTTGAGTCCATAAGCCCTCCTGTCAGGTATCATCTGAAACGACGATACCAATCTAAACGGATAATCTTTTTTCGTCGTCAAGGTATTTCTTGCTTTCCTCAAGAGCTTTGAGGTAGCCCTTCATTTCCCCTTTAAATTCATAACGCTTTTCTGTTGGCAGAGCCTTGTAAATACTCAGCAGCTCCTTCTCATCATCGGTGTAAGTTTCGGTCTGGACGTCAGTGTAAGCAGATTCTTTTCCGGTCAGAATGTAGTCGGTAGAGACGTGCAGAAACCGGGCAATGTCTGCGATGTATTTAGCTGGCGGCAGAGTGTTTCGAGCCTTCCAGGTAGAGTAGGAAGACTGGTTAATGCCAAGAAATTTGCACAGTGCATAAGGCGTTTGTTCCCTCTGTTCGAGAACTGTTTCGATTCTGTCGATTGCTTCCATGTAGCACCTCCGTAAAATAATTCGAGAAATCGAAGAATAACTCTTTACAAATTCGAATTTTCGAGCTACAATACAATCACAAGCTACAAATGATTCGCAAATGGGAAGTGCTAAATCACATAAGTAGTTTGTGATTGCGTATGTAGTGTATGTTTGTACCGTTAAATTGTATCATTTTACTTCGAGAAAGTAAACTACATATGCAAAAATCCATCAGAAAGGAGGAAAAGCATAATGCAGGGCAATATCACTGACTGGGGCAAGGAAGTTAAGAAAGGTCTGATTGAACGAGACTGGTCTATCAACGATTTGGCTGAGAGAATCGGCAAGTCAAGAACCAGGGTATCCGGAGTTGTGAATGGCCGGATTTACTCGGATTCGATTGCAAGTGCAATCAGTGACCTTCTCAATATCGAAAAGGCATCAGCGTCCATGAAAGAAGCAACCAGAGATTGGTGTATGGATGCAAGAAAAGCCATGATTGACCTGGATATGAATACAGCGGAGCTGGCTGAGAAGACTGGTTACTCCACACAATATCTGAATGCAATTATCTGTGGCAGATGCTATTCGCCACCGGTTATGAAAGTGATAAGCGGTGCGCTCGGAATCCAGGAATATCAAGGGAAACAGGATTCCTCTAAAGACAGTTAAATTGTAACAGGAAAGATGGTGTGAAGAAATGGGAAGAGGCTCTACGAAAGGTAATGAAAATGTGTATTTTGTTGCCAGAAAAAGGGCAGCAATGTACAACGAGAGGCTATACTCCAGAGAAGGTGCGGCGGAGTTGCTTGGCATATCTGTTTCAACACTCGCAGATTATGAGTTGGGAAATACGAAGGTAGTTCCAGTAGACAAGGTGGTTCTCATGGCGGAAATGTATAATGTTAGCCACTAAAGCCCTGTAAAATCAACACTTTCTGGATAGGCTACACGCTTCTTGGTACAAAATTGGTACATATCATCTGAAAAAGCCCCTCTTTTGAATCGTACCTGCACAACAAACTGTCACAGATCATATGAGCGCATCATGCTCTGCATATTCCACATCAGAGAACAGAAAACATACTGCCCTGCGTAAATGAGCGTATTTGCGATTTTAGGGCATAGGCATATATTTCTCCATCGCACAGAATAAAACGGCTCCTGGGAACTGTACGAGCTTCGTAGAGCCTGCTGCCAGGCAGGATAATAGAGATAACCGCAATGCTTCGCATAACCGAAATATACTACTTGACATACTTCGATAATATGAACTATCATAAGCACATAGGAACACTATAAACCATGATAAACGAAAGGAAATGAAAATGGAACAGAGAGAGAATAGAAAAATATTCCTGGAATATGGACGGCTTTTAGGAATCAATGAGCTTATGGAATACACCTCGCTTGGACGGAATACGGCCATGGAACTTGGCAAGAATGCGAGTGCGATAGTTCGCATTGGTAAACGTGTCCTTTATGACCGCCACAAAATAGACAAATGGATAGACAGCCAGGCACAGGACAGATAGGGCTTGGACCTGTCAGAAACGAGGGAATGATATGGCAAAAGCGAAAGGAGGATTCGGAAAGGTGGACAACAGGATAATAAGGGATTCGACACTTACCCCGGAAGCTCGTCTGATCTACACCCTGCTTGCCGGATATGCGAATACAGACAGGCAATGCTATCCGAGCGTTAAGCATCTGATTCAAGAGAGTGGGATGAGTCCGACCAGGTTTTATAAGCACATCGAGATTTTGACCGAGAGAGGGATTGTGAAGAAAGAAAGGCTCAAGGAAGGGAACCTGTGCCGAGGAACTTTGTATACCCTCTGTGATTTTGAGAACAGTCCAGAGCATGGACAGAACGATACGCATTGATACTGGGTATCTGGGCTTCTGAACTACTCAATATTAGAGATTACTCAAAATAAGGAATCTCGGAATATAAGAAATCTCGTGAAACTGGGAAACAAACAAGACCAGTAATTAAACAGACCAATATATAAACAGACCAGAGATAAACAACCCCCTGCCTCCCCCTTCCGTCCCCCGGCACTCCCCCAAGGGAGTTTTTGGGGGAAACGTCTACCTCCCGGCAGACACCCCCACCGGAACCCAGGGAAAGAATCTATGGTCTGCATCAGAATAAATCTACCAGGACAGCCCTTGAAAGCGATACGGCATTTGGCAAAGAAAAAGCATCACAGTGAAAGGGTATGACATATGGAACGCAACAATGAAACTATCGTCCGTCAGCTCCAGAACGGCGAGGGAAACAGAAACGAACTGCTTGACCGGCTCTGGAGAGACAATTTACCACTTATCCGGAAATTTGTGCATGAGTTCACAGGTCTTGACCGCTACGCATGGTCCGACAAACAGGATTTTGAAGATTTAGAGCAACAGGCTTTCTTCGGCATCCTGGAAGCGATAGAGCGATATGACAGCAAGACCGGGGCTTCGTTTATGACCTGTGCGAAATGGTACATCCGGAAGAGTATCATGAGATATTATGACAGAGCAGGAAAGGCATTAAGGCTCCCGGCCTACATGCGTACAAATATCAAGATATATTTCCAGGAAAAGAGACGGCAGCAGGAAGCCGGGGAAAAGGTTACGGACGAAAGTCTGAAATTGGCACTGCGAGAATACGGCATAGGGAAAAGATCGTTTGCATCGATTCAGAAAGCAATCAACACCCTGGAAATGAAAAGCCTGGACAGCTACTTGAATGAGAATGACAAGGATTCCGGAACGATTCTGGATATGCTCAAGGGAAAGGCCGATACGGAAGAAACGTGCCTGGACAGTGTGTATGACAGAGAATTACATGATTTCCTTATCCGGGCAATAGGAACGCTCCCGGAAAAACAGAAAAATGCGATTATTGAAAGACACTACCAGGGATTGTCCGATGAGCTTATTGCAAAGCACTGGAACTGTACGAAACAGAATATCCAGACACTGCGAGCAAAAGGGTATGAGAAAATCCGCACAGGGAGATACGCCAGAGAGCTTTCTTCGTTCCTTCCGGAAAAATCGGCACTCCGGGCAGAAAAACAGCTCCAGGAAGTATTTAAGGAACTGAGTGAGCAGGAAAGGAATTTACTGGTATGACAGAGAGCGAATGGCAAGAAATTGAGAGTATCGTCAGAAAGACAACGATTCAGACAGTGCAAGGAATTTTTGAGAGTGAAGAGACTGCAGAACTGGAAAAGAGCCAGGCAATGAGACTGGAGAAAAAGGCAGCCAGGAAAAAAGAACTCCTGGAAATTGCCGGATTGATAAAAAAAGGCATGGAACGGTACAGGACAGAGCCACCGGAAGGAACAATCAGGCCTGTGATAGATTGGCTTCTGAGAAAGCACGCCCTATTGGAAAGCGATATGCAAAGAGACGGTTTTTTCAAGGAACGGCATAATGCTATGGTTCTGAAATATGTCATTAAAAGCACAATGACGAACAGAGAAATACAGAAAATGCTCGGAATGACTGAAAAAATGTATGAGAGCCAGCTCAGAAAGGGAATGTATGAACTGGCACAGATATTCGTGTTCGGAAAGAGAATGCCACCGGATATACCGGAACCTCTGCAATTTTAGGTCATGGGAAAGAAATTGATATGTCACACCATAAAAGGGAATAGGACGAAAGGACGGCAGAAATGAAACAGGAAAAGAAAGTCCGGTACTACATAGGCAAAAAACAGTACGTTCCGGAAGAATCAGATATGCTCTGCTCCGTACAGCATGACAGCTTTGGAAATGAGACAGCACAAAAGCTATACCGGACAGGGAAAGGCTCGTTTTTCCTCGTGAGCATGAACGGGAACAGCAAGGCAAGGGTTCAGATCATGGACGAGAGCCAGGCATTTGATTTCATGGACGAACATACGGCATGTATTGACACCGACACATACGATAGGATTTTTGGAGAGCCAGACAAGGGTTAGATCGCCCCGTATTCGCTTTTTCAGCCTTTAGGCAATAATTTCCCCACAGAATCCATTTAGAACGCTCCTGGAAAGCGTCAGAGCATCACAGGATAGAATATACTGCATAGATTTGGATAGCATGACACTGGGACAGGGCAGGAAAGGAATCTGAACGATGGAAAGAGAAAGCGTAAATGCCCCGTATTTGGGTTTTAGAGACTACAGCCTATAAATTCCACACATAAGAGCTTAGAACAGCTCCAGGCGGCGGTAACGGGTTCGCAGACAGAACGTAGAGCCATGAAAGGGCATAAGAAAAGCCACCATGTTTCACATGGCAGCTTCGCTTGCGTTACCATACCCCACGCATGGCAACCCCTCATTGCTCGAAGATAGATTCGATAGGATTATAAGCACCGGGTTCCGGGAATGTCAAGGGCAAAGAAATAGAGCGTGCTGGACGGACACGCTCTTTCTTTCTGCCTACCGGACAGAACCACTAATTGCGACAGGGAAATTATAAGCACATCGCCCTGGAAAAGTCAAGGCAGAGAGACGAACAGAATTTGTGCTTGCAAGTGATACGCTCGTTTGTATCGTTATTTGCGAGTGTTCCATAAGCCAGGACACTGTAAGAAATCCTGTAAGTTTTCTACACCATAACTAGAGATAGAGATTAGAGATAGATATAGAGACAGAGAAAGAGTAAAAGAAAACCCGGAAGGAAAAGCCCCTCCGGGATAATACAGCCCATGAAATGAGCCTGCTGCCAGGAAAAGAAAGATTACTCATTCTGCTTAAGAATGTCCTCGGCAGTAATGACCTTGGTTCCCTCCGGAGGAACGGAAGGATTCAGAACAGCATCGGTAATCAGCTTGTCCATGTCCGTTAGTTCTTCCTCTTCATCAGCTTTTTTCGCAGGTACAGATTCGCTATCCCGGACATCATCAATGGTCAACGGAAAAACAATGCCATCCTTGGTTTTGACCGTCACTTCGCATTCAAGATAATCAAAGATTTTGAGCAAATCGTCAACAGAGTACGAGCCACGAAAGATTTTATTTCGCACAGATTGTACGGAAATACCAAGGCAATCGGCAAGGTCGGCGGGTTTGTGTCCTGTGACACTGAGTATAGATTTCAATTTGTTTGAAAATGACATAAGAAATTCCCTCCTGCTTAGTTTTGTGATTGATATTATTGTACTCGTAAACGAAAAATAAGTCAACGTAAAAAAGTAAAAATACTCAAAAACATTATAAAAACCTATTGACTTAGTAACGTAATATGCTATAATATAATCATAAACAAACAACAAATACTCAAAAACGAAACAAAAGCAAGCGAAGGATAGACGGAAGTACCGAAAGGGAAAACAAGAATACAACGTAACACAGGGAACGGATAAGGGAGATTGGGATTGTCAGAAGGACATAGATACTTAAATAGCCACCCTGGGCTTGCAAGAAAGGGAAAAGATATGAGCCAGATTGAAAAACTCAACCAGAAAATCAGAGAAATGGTAACGGAAGGATATACACCGGACGAAGCAATTTGTGATTTGGCACTGACAGCCGGACTTGAAAACTTTAACCCTTTCAGAGCAACAGAAACAGAACTTGAACTTATCGCAAGCAACCTTTAAGAGCATACAGAAAGCGAGGGCATGAGCCATGACAGAGAGACAGATTGAGAACCGGGTAAGAAAATTAAAAGAGCTTGAGAGCCAGAGAAAAGTCCTGGAAGAACAGGAAAAGGCACTGAAAGCCGAGATTAAAAAGGACATGGAAAGCAAGGGTCTGGAAGAAATGAAAACCAAGAATTTTGTTATCCGTTGGAAAGAGATCATCAGCAACTCGCTTGACAGCAAGGCTCTGAGAGCTTCGTTCCCGGATATCTGCGAACAGTTCACAAAACAGTCCGCAAGCAAACGATTCACGATAGCATAAGGCAAATGGTACCGCCCCGGCGAGGGCGGGCCGGAACCCACCGGGGGATTTGCCAGAGTGTGAATCCTCCGCACCGAAAGTATAGCGACAGAGAGCAGGGAGGAAATCACATGGAAAAGGCAAATGTCAGCAAGACAGCAACCATTGAACAGTTATTCGAGGACTATAAAGCACGATACTACGAAGAAACGCCAAGAACCGAAGAACAGACCGCAGCAATGAGCGAACTGGAAGAGCTTACGAACAGTTCCAAAGGGATAGCACCTGCATACGATACCGCAATAGCGTTATCCAGGGCATCAGAAAAGGCCGGCTTTGTTCTCGGATTCAGAACGGCTATGAATTTAATGCGTGAGTGCATGGGATAGCTCCCGGCACTCGCCGGAAAGGACAGGACATGGCAGGAAAATCAAGAAAGGACCACCGGGGAAGGGTTCTTCCCCCTAACGTGAGCCAGAAAGCAGACCTCCGGTACATCTGGAGAAAGACGATTGACGGCACGAGATACACCATCACAGATAACGATCTGAACACACTGAAAAAGAAAATCATCGAGAAGGAAGCACAGATCCAGAACGGGATTTACTCTGAGCCATCCAAGGTAACACTGAATGAATGGTTTTATAAATGGATTGAGACTTACAAGGGCAACCTCCGGCAAAGCACCAAGGGAAATTACACCGGGCTTTGGGAATCCTACGTCAAGGATAGCAAGATTGGGAAAATGAGCATCAGCAAGATAAAGCGTGTGCACATCGTGGAACTTCTGAAAGAGCTTACGGAAAAAAAGGGATTGTCTACAGCAACTGTTCACAATACCCACATCGTCATATACGGCTGCCTGTCGGATGCCCTGGAAGACGGCATGATATTGAGCAATCCGGCCCAGGGAGCTTTTAACAAGATAAAGCACAAGGAACCGAGGAAGAGGGAAGCGTTGACCGTACAGCAACAGGAAATGCTCGTGAATTTCATAGCTTCGAGTGATATTTTCAGAGTCCACATGCCTATGTTTGCATTCTTCCTGGGAACGGGAGCGAGGTTTGGAGAGATGGCAGGCCTGACATGGAAAGACATTGATTTGAAAAAGAATGTTATCAGCGTCAACCACACTGTTCTGTACGGAAAAGTCAATGGCAAAATGCAACTGTACGTCAGCAAACCGAAGACGGCAGCAGGTATCAGAGAGATTCCGATTATCCCGGAATTGAGAAAGCAACTGCTCATGCAAAAGCAATATGACCTGGCAACAGGGCAACATGGGAATACTATCATCGACGGGTATACGGATTTTGTGTTTCATACCAGTACAGGAAAGCCACATACTGAAACCGGGGTAAATGCAATCATAACCAGGATTGTGAAGAACTGCAACGAACAGGAAATAGCCAGAGCGAAGAAAGAACATAGAGAGCCGGTCCTGCTCCCGAACTTCTCGCCACATATCCTCCGGCATACGTTCTGTACGAGATTCTGTGAGAATGAGAGCAATGTCAAAGCGATTCAGAAAATCATGGGACATAGGAAAATCAGCACTACCATGGACATATACACGCATGTAACCGAGGAAAAGGCACAGTCAGTCATGGAAGAGCTGGCAGGAAAAATCAAGATATGCTAATCAGAGAGTTGGATATTGGGTAAACCAGTGTCCGGCTCTTTTTTTGCACAGATTTGGTACAAAATTTGGTACAGATAAAGGATTGAGATAAACAAAGACGGATAGTTAGGGAACGGGAAAGCCAGTGTTTATGCACTGTTTAGCGTGTATAGGAACGTAATAAACTGTTGGTTTTGGAAATGGCGGACCTCTATAATGCACCGGAGCTGAAAACTGGGTATTGCAAGCATGAATGCCCGATATGCAGTTATCTTCCGGTTGCAACAGAGGCGAAAGGCCTGGAAGGGATAACCCTTCGGCTGATGAAGAGACTGGATTGCGATGAGCTGAACCGCATCAAAAAAGAACTCGTAGACATTACAGAAGATGGAATCATCGACGAAACGGAGAAGCCGGAGCTGAAAAAGATCCTGGCTTTTTTAGATGAAGTTGCGGAGTCTATCAGTGAGCTGAAAATCGTAGGCGAGAAGTATTTGAAGAAGGTGTGAGTATGGACGTACAGAAAATGCTTGAAATTCTGAAAAGAGATTACGGAATTGAGAGCAAAGAGGAACTGATAGAAAGATTTGAGTCCAGCAAGGGAATCAACATCGGAATTTTCACTGAACGGAGGCAGACAGCATGAGAAGCAGGGCTATGAGACGTAGGATGCACAGGGTTCTGTGGAAGAAACTGAGCAGAATCTACACAGTGGATATGGCAGAGGTCCTGGGCTGGATAGCATACATAAGCATCGTGGGAATTTTCCAGTGCTTCTGTATCGTGATAGCTTGTGAGCAGAGAGACAGGGTAGCTTTTGGAGGAGAGTATTTGATTCTTCCGGCGGCGATACTTGCAAGAATGTGGATTCCGGAAATGATACAGAGTGTGACTGGTGTTCTGGAGATGCTGGATGAGGAAGAGGATAATGTGTGAGATATGCGGACAGAATCCTTGCCATCCGAGATGCCCGAATGCTCCGGAACCGAAAGAGGTTCATATCTGTTCGGAATGTCTGGAAGGAATTTATCCGGGTGACAGATTCTATGAGAGCTGCGGAAGTTATGTGTGCGAGGAGTGCTTAAAAGGCATGACGATTGATGAAATATTTGAATTATTGGGCGAGAGCCTGGAAAAAGCATAGGAGGTAGGATATGGGACAGATGACCGTAGAACAGTGGTACGGCACGATAAAAACCGGACTGACGAAGAAACTGACCGAGAACAAAGAAGCGTTACCGGCCGGGTTTAATCAGCAGAGATTTATTCTGAATTGCATTACAGTGATCCAGGATATGATGAAGGACGATAAGAAGAAAGCACAGTTGGAGAAAATCAATCCGGAAACCATCCCGGTTTGCTTAGCGAAAGCAGCGTACCTGGGACTGGACTTCTTCAACGGCGAGTGTTACGCCATCCCGTATGGCGGAAACCTCAGCTTTCAGACCGATTATAAGGGCGAGATCAAATTGTGCAAGCGGTACAGCAAAAATAAGATTAAAGACATTTTTGCGAAAGTAGTACGGCAGGGCGATTTCTTCATGGAAGAGGTAGATGGAGGCAAACAGAATGTGCAGTACAGACCGAAGCCGTTTTCCAATGAACAGATGATTGGAGCATTCGCTATTGTGGTTTTTGAAGATGGTTCGATGATGTATGACACGATGAGTTCGGAAGACATTGAAAATGTCAGAAACACATACTCTAAAGCAAAAGACAGCCAGGCATGGAAAAGCAGCACTGGTGAGATGTACAAGAAAACGGTATTGAGAAGATTGTGCAAGTTGATTGATTTGGACTTTGACAATATAGAGCAGCAGAAAGCTTACGAAGACGGTGGAGACGTGGTATTCAATCAGCAGTCTCTTCCAGGAGCAACAACAGGACAGGCATTGCTGCCGGAGAATGATAAGCCGGTAGACGCATTTGCGGCGATAAAAGCCCAGAAGCAGGCAGAACCGGTTATTGACGGAATGGTTTTGGAAGAGGCGTAGGAGGCAGTGGCATATGGTTTTGACGGCAGAGAATTATTATAGCAAAGAAGCGAACAAAGAGTACATGAGCGTGTCCCAGTATAAGGATTTCGCAGGAACATACGGAAAGATGGCGTGTGAATTTTCGGCGGTTGAGAAGCTGGAAGAACGGTGGGAGCAGAAAAAGACCACACCGCTTCTGGTGGGTTCCTACGTGGATTCCTACTTTGAAGGAACGCTCGAAGAGTTCAAGAAAGAGAATCCAGAAATCTTCACTCAGAAAGGCGAGTTGAAAGCAAATTATAAGCAAGCAGAGAGAATCATCGCCAGAATGGAGAGAGACCCACTGTTCATGCAGTATATGAGCGGAGAAAAACAGGTCATTATGACTGGAGAGCTGTTCGGGGCAGAATGGAAAATCAAAATTGACAGCTTCGTGAGAGGAATCGCCATTACGGATCTTAAGGTTATGGCATCGATCACTAAGCTGGAGTGGGTAAAAGACATCGGTTATCTAGATTTTGTGCGGTACTGGGGCTACGATATCCAGGGTGCAATATACCAGGAAATTGTGTACCAGAATACTGGAGAGAGACTGCCATTCTACATTGCGGCCGGAACGAAGGAAGAGGAGCCAAACATCGAAGTGATTCAAGTGACGCAGAACTATCTCGATGAAGCGAAACACATGGTAGAAACGAATATGCCGAGAATCCTCAGAGTGAAGAATGGGGAGGCTGAACCGGACAGATGCGAGATGTGCGATTGTTGTAGGCATACAAAGGTTTTGAAGAGACCGATTTCAATTACGAATCTGGTAGCCGGAATTTAGGCGGTGAGTAGATGGCAGACAATAAGAAATATTACTATTTGAAACTGAAAGAGGATTTCTTTGATTCTGATGAAATGCTGCTTCTCCAGGGAATGAAGGACGGGTACTTGTACAGCGACATACTCATGAAGATGTACCTGCGGAGCCTGAAAAATGAAGGGCGGTTGATGTACAAGGACTACATCCCGTACAGTCTGGAGATGATCTCAACGATTACGAGGCACCAGGTAGGGACGGTAGAACGTGCGATGAAGATTTTTGAGCAGTTGAAGTTGGTAGAGGTACTGGATAACGGTGCAATCTATATGATGGACATTCAGAATTTCATCGGACAGAGTTCTACAGAGGCGGACCGGCAGAGGAAGTATTATCGCCGCATCCAGGATGAGAAGAAACTGAGCGGCTCCCAGACGCCGGAGGCATTGATTCCAGAGATGCAGGAACCGGAGCAGGAGAAACCGCCAGTAGAAAAACCACCGAAGCCGAAAAAGGCAACCGCAAAGAAGGAAGACACGATGCAGCTCTATGAGCGCCTGGTTCCAGATTATGCACTTGGCGGCGAAATCAGAGAAAAGATGTGTGAATGGTGTACATACAAGATTGAACGCAAGGAAGGTTACAAAGAGCAGGGAATGAAATCCCTTCTCCGGCAGGTAGAAAAGAAAGTAGCAGAATTTGGAGAAGGCCGGGTGTGTGATTTGATTGAGGAGTGTATGTCAAATAACTGGAAAGGCATTATCTGGGATAAAATGACGCAGATTCCGCAGAGACCAGCCGGGGACAGGATTCAGAACAGAGTGAGTGAGGTAGATAACTGGTAATGACAAGAGAGGAGTTCAAAACGCTTGTTAAGGGAATGAAAGCTGTATACGCACAGCCGACATTCATTCCAGACCAGGATGCCTTCAATGTATGGTTTGAGTTGCTGAAAGATATTCCGTATCAGCAGGCCAACGTAGCAATCCAGAAGTATATGCTGACAGAGAAGTTTCCACCAACGATAGCAGACATCAGAGAAAAGGCAACGCAGATTGTTGAGAGCGTGGATAGCAGCATGAGTGAGTTGGAGGCATGGTCTTTGGTAAGAAAGGCGGTCAGAAATTCCGGGTATCATTCAGTGGAAGAATTTGAGAAACTACCGGAGGCTTGCCAGAGAGCCGTAGGAAGTGCGGCAAATCTGAAAGAGTGGGCGTTGATGGATTCTGAAAGGGTTGAGACGGTAGAACAGTCTCATTTTATCCGGAATTACAGGACAACAGTGCAGAGAATCAGCGAAGAGAAAAAACTGCCGGAATCAATCCGGTTGCTGATTGCCAGCATGAGAGGCAATGCGCTGGAGTTGGAAAAGAAAGAGCAGCCTGCGCTCGAAGCTAAGAAGCAGGCAGAAGAAAAAACAGAACCGGAACCGGGAATGTCTGAGGAAACGAGGGCGAAGTTCCAACAGGTCATGCGGAACTTGCAGGGGAAGGTGTGATATGGAGGTGAAGTGACATATGGATATGGCAGAGATTGGAGCGAATATCCGGAGTTGCAGGACAGAAAAGGATATGACGATGGAGGAGCTGGGAAAAGCAATCGGTAAGAGCCAGTCGGCGGTAGCGGATTATGAAAAAGGCAGAGTAGACATTCCGGTATCTTCCCTCATCAAAATTGCAGAAACCCTGGAAATCCACCCGGCAAAGCTGTTCGGTATGCAGACAGCAGATGAGCAGTTTGAGCCGGATGCCACGCTGAGAATTTTCAGTGCGGAGGACAGACGGACTATTGCAGGAATCTTGGTAATGAATGGTTATACAACCCGGCATATCAAGGTTGCAAGAGAAGGAAAGAAGAGTAGCTGGTACTGCATCCAGGCCATGCTTGAAGAAAGCAACCTGGGAAGTCAGTAGGAGGCGGACATGAAAAAAGCGAAGTTTACGGTGTACGGGGAGCCGAAAGGAAAAGGCAGACCGAGATTCAATACGAAGACCGGCCATGCCATAACCCCGAAAGATACAGTGTCCTATGAAAATCTGGTAAAGCTGGAATGGCAGACAGCCTACGGGACAGAGAGTTTTCCGAAAGAGGCGATGCTGGATATGAGGATTAAGGCGTACTACCGGATTCCTAAGTCGGCATCGAAGAAAAAAAGAGCTGCGATGCTGGCAGGAGAGATACGTCCGACTAAGAAACCGGATATGGATAACGTAGTAAAGATTATCGCTGACAGCCTCAACAACCTGGCATATTACGATGATACGCAGATTGTTGACTGCCAGTGCCGGAAGTTCTACTCAGAGAATCCGAGAGTAGAAGTGACGATTATAAATTTGTCAGAGGAAGAATAGGAGGAAATTCACAGTGGATGAAAAAATGGAGATAAGACTGGTAAATCCAACAGAAGACGGATTCTTGCAGAAGATTGACTGGAACAAAGCGGAGCTGGAGGCGAACGTCAGAAGTATCGTGGAAGCATACCAGGGCCTGGTGTATACGGAAGATACGGTATCGGATGCGAAGAATGACAGAGCCGCACTTAGAAAACTGCTCAATGAGATTGAGGACAGAAGAAAGCTCGTTAAGAAAAAGTGCATGGAACCGTATGAGGCGTTTGAGAGCGACTTGAAGGATGTAACGGTACTCATCAAGGAGCAGATCAGCATCATTGACGGACAGGTAAAGGAATATGAGAACAGCGTAAAAGAGGAGAAGAAAGCCAGATTGCAGGGTGTATATACTGAGGCAATCGGAGAACTGGCAGAGGTACTTCCTTTTGAGCGAGTGTTTGAGGCACAGTATCTGAATGTGAGCTTCAAGGAAAGTAAGGCAGCAACCGAAATCCAGGAAAAGATTCAGAGAGTAAAGAGTGACCTGGCGGCCATTGACGCACTGGATAGCAAGTATAAGCTGAATGCGAAGGACGTATACGTGAGAACGCTTGATATGTCCCAGGCTATGGCTGAGAACGCTCGTCTGATTAAGTTTGAAGAGCAGATGGAGGCAGACCGTAAGAGAAAAGCCGAGGAAGAGGAACGCCGGAGAGCCGAAGCAGAAGCCAGAGCCAAAGAAGCGGAGGAACGTAGACGCCAGGAGGCAGAAAAAAATGCTGCGGAACGTGCGGAGAGAGAAAAGGCACTGGCAGAACAGCAGGCCCAGGAGGAAAGAGCTTCGGAATCTGGCTACAACGCACCGGTTCCGGATAAGACGGCGGATGTACAGAGTGAGGAACCGGCAGAAAAGCCGGCTGAAAAAGAAGCTCTTCCGGAGGAAAAGAAATATAAGGCAACCTTCTATGCGATTGGCACGCTCCAGCAGTTGAAGGATTTGCAGGAGTACATGAAAGAACATAATATCCAGTTCGGAAAGGCGGGTAAGTAGAATGAGTGATTTTGTGAAGGAATTGAATTTTGATGGCGATACCTTTAATGACATGAAGAGAGATATGAATTTTGTCTTACAGCGACTGCTCGGTAATATGCAGGAAAAGGAATGCCAGGAGGGAACGCTGACGCTGAAACTTGATGTGTCGCTCGAGAGAGAGTACGTGCCGAACTACAATCCGAACATTCCTGGAGAGAGCAGAGAGATTGCGAAGCCGAAGTTCAGTCACAAGGTAACAAGCCAGATGAAGGTTGAGGATATGAAAAAGGGCAATTTGGACACTGAGATGGAGCTGTTCTTGAATGAGGAGACCGGGGAGTACGAGATGAGACCGGTTGCTGATACTACACAGAGAAGCATTTTCGATGCAGACTACAGAGATGTGACGGAGCCGGGACCGGCAGGAATCGAGCCGGATATTCCGGAGTATATCGAACACCCGGAACTTCCGGGAGAGGTAGCAGATGAACATGCACTTCCTGGCCCGGTGGAAGAATACGAGGATGCAGATGAGAACGTATATGACGATTCTACGGGCAATAACCCGGAAGATACACAATTTACTGATGAAACCGATTTAGACGGCGCAGGGGACGGTACAGAGATTACAAGTGGCTTTGAGGAAGACGAAACCGACACCGAAGATGATGAGTATGGATATGATGAACCAGAGGAGGAAGAGTAAATGAATTTAAGAGATTTGGTAGGAAGAATGGCAATCAGAACAGATAAGGTGCGTGAGGTAATGCCATGGGAAATGGAACGTGCGTTTCGCTTAGATTTCATGGTTCCTGTACCGATTTTTGATAGAGAAAAGTACATGGACGAGCCGGTAAGAATCCTGGCGGTGGAAGGAACCCAGGTTGTTATCGAGGAAGATGGAAAGAGAAAACTGTTGGAGAGAAGATACATTGATGAACGCTGGACGGATTATGAGAGACTTCTGCATCCGGAAGAGGAAGAGAAGGAAAAAGCTGAAAAGCTGATGAAGGAGTTCGAGGTAGCGGCGGAACCTATCAAGCATTTCCTGGCAGAGCATTATGACCCGATGTGCACGGCGGTGATCTCCATGGATAACATCCAGATTTTCAGAGGAGAACTGGGCGAGCCGATTCAGAATATCTGTTGCCGGTGTGGAGCAGAGGTTGAGAAGGAAATGAGAGGAGAAGAATAGGAACAATGGCGTACTTGCTGGAAGAAACATTGAAATTTCCGAAAAGCAGTTTCAAAAGCATGAAGTATCAGCCATACGAAATGAAACCCAACTTCTCGATGTACCGAGTGTATGAATGGCACACATATTGGAACGGAGCTGTTTATGTATCGTTTTCCGGCGGTCTCGATAGTACGGTTCTGGCTTATATTGTGTGCCAGGCATATAGGGAATACGGACTTGACGGGAAAATCCCACTGGTATATGTGGATACAGGGACGGAGTACCCGGAAATCAGAGAATTTGTAGAATTTTACACGCAATGGCTGAGAGAAAAGTTTCCGGAATTGGATATTGAGAAGGAAACGCTTCATCCGAAACACAGTTTTAAGTGGGTGTGTGAAAATAAAGGGTTTCCAATTACGAGCAAAGACACAGCAGGGAAAATAAGAAAGCTGCGGCATGGAAGACTTAGCGATAGATACAGAAATTACCTGCTCAACGGAGATGAGAGAGGAAAGTTCGGTATGCTGGCAAAGAAATGGCAATGGGCGATAAATACTGAAAAAATGCCAGCAGATATTTCAGAATATTGTTGCGAAGTAATGAAGAAGCAGCCGTTCAAAGAATATGTTAAGAGAACTGGCAGACAGCCGTTTATCGGAATAACTCAGGACGAGAGCTTTCGTAGAGAAAACCAATACAACCATACAGGGTGCAATGTGTATGATGGACGCACGATTAAAAGCCAGCCTTTAGGATTTTGGCCGAAAGGAGAAATCATACGATATGTTGCAGAGAATGAGATTCCTATATGCAGCGTATATGGAGAAGCGAAGCAGGATGAGCAGGGGAACTGGATTCTTACAGGAGAACAGAGAACCGGATGTATCGTATGCGGATTCGGATGCCACTTAGAGCCGGAGCCAAACAGATTCCAGAGGCTCATGGCATCAGATAACGATAAACACAGAAGGATGTGCGAAGGGTGCTTGAAGATAAAGAACCATGGCGTTGCATACGAAGATGCTTTGAATAGATGCGGAATTTCTACAAGAACTTGGGAACAGATAGGACAAATGACCCTGGAAGGGTATTTGCAGGAGAAAGTAGAGACACAGCAGTAGAGCAAAGGAGGAATGATATGAGTGATTTTATCATAGGGCATGTTACAGACCCGAAGGAAGGACCGTTGGATGGAGTGTACGCTGAGACGAAGGGCACATACACGAAGTTCAAAGGAACAGGAGCATTTCAGAAAGAGAAGAGAATCCTGCATCAGAAAGTAGCGGATGTCGGAATCAAGGCAAGTTTGCAGACCGGCATGGTAAGTATCAATGACAGGAACCGGAACCAGGCAATAGCAGTAAGCATTACAGAGATGGTTGCGGTTCTGAATGAGGCTTTGAGATACGGAACGGCAGGAATGGGAAAGAAGGTGCGGCTGTGATCAACAAGGCAAGCGAAGGAACGTGCCGTCAGTGTGGCAGAAGAATCCTGTGGGTGCGGATGAAGTCCGGAAAGAATATGCCGGTAGACATGGCACTGCATAATTACAAGAAGGACAGCACCGGGAAAGAGAAGATCGTCACGCCGGACGGAGAAGTAGTGACAGGAAGAATCCTGGTAGGCGAGCGTGGAGATGGAGCAGGATATATTTCACACTTCGCTTCATGCAAGAAGTATCGGAGGTAGAGCATGACGCATGAGTTGAAGACATACCCGAAATACTTCCAGGAGACGACAGAGGGCAATAAACCGTTTGAAATCCGGAAGAATGACAGAAACTTCCAGGTGGGAGACGTACTGATTCTGAAAGAATGGGATAACATCAAATACAGCGGAAGAGAAATCGGAGCGGTAGTAAGATATGTTCTCAGAGACTTTATCGGATTACAGGAAGGTTATGTGGCACTTGGGTTACAGATTTTAAGTTAAAAAGAAAAGCCGCCATATCCCCATGGCAGCTCCTCAAATGTTCATAGATAAATTCATTATATGGAGCAGAGCAAGAAAAGTCAAGGAGGTATGGCGGTATATGGAAAGGCAGAGTGAGCAGGAACTGTTAGCAATCGTACCTGTGGAAACGGAGAGTCTGGAGGGAAACAGAATCTACCAGGTAACAGGGAGAGAACTGACACAGATAGCGGAAATATCTGCGAGAGAAGCGGTCAAAATGTGCAGAGAAGAGCGAAAAAAGACCGAAAAACGTGAGCAGAGTAACGCTGATAAGGTAAAAAGAACCAAGAAATTGTTATCAGACTACCGTAGACTGAAAAGGGAAATCCCGGAAAAGGAAGAATTTACGGAAAGCGAGAAAGTAGAAAAACGGTGGGCGTTCCTAAGAGATTTGATGGGTTCGGCACATATCAATAGCCAGGAAAGCGTAGTAGAGAAAGAAGAAAAACGCAGGGCGGAGAATATGTATTACATCAACCGGATAGAGCGTGCGATTGAGACGTACCGGGAGGAGTGCGAAACATCGAAAAAGCCAGAAGCTATGCGGTGTTACAGGGAAGTGTACGAATACTACATAGCGGAGGAAGAAAAGACGGTTGCTCAGATTGCGAGTGAGGAATGCGTGAGTGAGAAGACTGTCTATAAGGACATCGGTAACGCCTGCAAAATCATAGCGGTGTACCTGTTGGGTGTGTGAGAAAACTGGGTTCAAAAACAGTAGAAAATATGGAATTGACGAGGGTAAAATACCTGTGGTAACGTAGTAAGTGCCAAAAGCCCATATGTCACACCATAAAAATGGAGCACTGTGAATCGACTTTTCCTTCTCTGATGGCTGGGCGGTCTTCGGACCGCAAAGCCGGAGGAAGGGATTCTTAAAAAACGGTAAACAGCCTGTATTCCCTGTACTTAGGTAGGTAATCTGGTATAATTAAAGTATGGAAAACAACGGTTTTTCAAGGGAAAAGGAGCAGACGGACAATGGGAATTTATACGAGCAGATATAGCAACAAAGAGCTTGCAGATGGCAAATATTACTGTGTAGGAATCAGCATCGGGACGCCGAAATTCAAACTGGCGTACAGACTGGAAAACCAGTGCTACTCACTGGCACCGAAAGGGTATATGCTGAGAATGAACCTGGAAGATTTCAAGAAAGCCTATTACGAGAAGCTGAACGGCATAGGCAAGGACAGAATCATCAACATGGTTATGAAGATGGAACGTGACGCAGCGGCCCAGGGAAAGGATTTGGTCCTCCTGTGCTACGAGGATGTGAGAATCCCGGAAGATTGGTGTCACAGAACTGTTTTTGCTGAGTGGTGGGTGGAGAACACTGGAGAGATTATCGAAGAACTTCCAGACCCGAATCCCCCGAAGGGAAAGAAGGTAGCAACGACAAGTAAGAAGCCCGAAGTGCAGACGAAGCCAGATGATGGCTACCAGCAAATGAGTCTGTTTGGTATGGGCGCTTTAATATAATATCCGGAGCTGGTGTAGGCAGCACACGACTATTCCATAGTTGAGGCCCTGTTCATCGCAGGGCTCCGGTCCAAAAACAACGGCATCGCATCCGAAAGGGTACGGTGCCTTTTTTAATGCAAACGAGAGAAGGGAGAGTTGATAAGCAATGGCATTTTTCAGAGACCCAGGAGAGATGTTTTTGGGGTGCTTGGGTACGGTGGAGCAGAGATACTTGGTAAATCTGATAAAGAATGCTGCGAAGAACGGGTATACGAGGTTTGTGGAGCCATGTGCCGGAACATTCGCCATGAGCAACTTGGCAATCCAGAACGGGTATAAGCCGGAGCAGATTGAGACGAGCGATGTGTCTATGATGAGTTCGGTTATGGGGTATGCCATTATGGGCAAGCCACTTGATGAACTGGAGATACACGCCCAGGGATTTTCCGATGAGGAACTGTTGGACCCGGCGGTTGCCTTGTATGCTCAGATGTATCTGAGAACATCGAAGACGGCCGGCAATGAGTATTTCTTTAATCTGCTGAAAGATTTAAGAGACAGAAGAGAGGAACATATTGAGCATATCCGACAGAGCCTGGAGAATATCAAGAAGGAAATGTATGGCATGACGTATCGCCCGTTGGATATGTGGGATCATCTGGACGAGGTGCTTGACGATCCACACACGCTGGTTATTGCCAATCCACCGACCTACTTCTCCGGCTATGAGAAGTTCTATGACACACAGGGGAAAATGACCTGGAAAGAACCAGAGTATAAGCTGTTCGACCCGGAAACAGGACACATTGAGTTGTTTGACCGGTGCATGAATGCGAATGCGCTGGTTGTTTGCTACCAGGAAAAAAGAACCGGAGAGGCTGTAGGAGAGCCGATATTTGCAAGAGCCGGTACGAGAGCAGATTTGAACAGCTACATTACTTCGAACAGAGGAGAAGAAGCGGCGGCACTGGCAGAGGGAAGAAAAATCAAAAGACCTTCCGAAAGTAAGCTGGCACCGATTGCCTGTAGTATGTTGCCGAGAGATTACGAGATAACGGAGAAAAGCAAGGTACAGATCATCTCCATTAAGGCAGCAGAGGCACAGTATTACAGACAGCTATGGACGCATAATTTTGTTGGTTCATCGGCTACGTTCAATAGAGCTGTTCTGATTGACGGGATGGTATCGGGCGTATTTGGGATTTCAAAGATGCAAGCCACATCACTCTTCATCTGGTACGTTATGAAGGTCCCACACACCACGTATCGGCTCGGTAGACTACTGTATATGTTGGCACAGAATCATTGCTTCACAGAAACGCTCCTGGACGATCTGGAACGTGAGAAGGTAACGAAAGTCCGGACCGCCATGCTGACGAAGTATCCGGAGAACAAAGAAGTCCGGGGCATTATGAAGCTGGTAAACCGGCAGAAGGATAAGAACAACGGTTTCAAGCTGACATACGAAGCGGAGCTGACTGACCGAACAGAGCAGGAAACATTGGAAGAATGGTTAAGGAGGGAAAGACAGTGGCAGAAGAGCAGAAAGCAAAATATGAAATAATTTATGACATGGGTACGGAGCTGTACATTGCGAAGGTGCAGTTAGCAGAGCTTAAGGAGCAGGACATCAATGCCAGGATAATGAAAAATGAGATGCAGGACCAGCTCACAGCGAACATCAAAAACAGAGGGCAGTTGGAGAGTTTACCTCTGATTGCACTGATGGGAGAGAAGCTGGAGATTATTTCAGGGCATCACAGAGTAAAGAGTGCAAGGGAGGCTGGACTGAAAGAGATTATCGTTATCCTGGATAAGAGCGGGCTGACCCGAAGCAAGGCGGCTTCTAAGCAGTTGGCTCACAATGCAATCTCTGGGTTTGATGATGAGAGTACGCTGAGAGAAATTGTGAAGCTGATGGATAACGTCGATGATATGATGGAGAGCTATATAGGGAAAGAAATTCTGGAAGAACCGTTGGAGCAGTTTGATAAGCTGAATACTCCGGCGGTTCAGTTTGATTTCAAGACCATTGCGTTTGCGTTTCTTCCGAACCAGATTAGAGACTTGGATGCATTGATGAAGAATCTGAACGGTAGTTGTGCTGAGATTATCGGTGTTGCTGCCTATGAGCAGTGCGAGAAGTTCGTGGAGACACTGGATAAGTACCAGCAGTTTACGGACATCCGGAACGTAGGGGCGGCAGTCCATTCCATGATTGATGCTGCAAATGAGAAAATGGACGATGCCGGTTTTGACCCAGACATGGATTGGACGTACCTTGCGAAAGTATTTGGCAGTGCTGCCATTCCGGTAGAATCGGCAGAAGTAATCAAAAAAGCTCTGAAAAAAGCAGAGAAGGACGGCACGATTACCAGTAAGAATAAATGGCAGATGATTGAATACTGGGCGGCTGACTACCTGGCAGGGAAGTAGGTGGTTGAATGGCGGCAAAGCAGAAGTATGATGAGAGATTTGTAAAAATTGCCAAGGTATTGTGCATGAGAGGCGGTACGGATGAGGATTTAGCTGACGCATTCGAGGTATCTCCGAGGACAATCAACCGTTGGAAAAAGGATTACCCGGAGTTTGCAGAGGCTCTGGCCGCCGGAAAAGAATATGCAGATGCAGAAGTCGAACTGAGTCTGTATAAGCGAGCAAAAGGAAGTAAGAAGAAAACGAAAGTAACCCGGAAAATTATTGAGATGGACAAAGACGGTAATACCAAGCCTGCGAAGATAGAGACGGTTGAGACCGAAGAGGACATCATACCGGACGTAGGAGCGTGCTGTTTCTGGTTGAAGAATCGTAGGCCGGACATCTGGAGAGATAAGCAGGAAATTGGTCTTTACGAGATAGAAGACATGGAGGGTATCGAAGCCGACATTTATGGCGGCGAAGAATAAGGGCTTATCCAACCCGTATGTCAAGGTCAACAGGCGCAAGCGTATAGGGTTCAATTTCAGCGACAAGCACAAGCGGTATATCAAAAATTGTGCGAACAGTACCTACAATATCCTGGAAGGTGCTGTTCGTTCCGGTAAGACGGTAGATAATGTTTTCGCATTTGCTCACGAATTAAAAACGACGAAGGATAGAATCCACCTGGCGACTGGTTCGACTATGGCGAATGCTAAGCTGAACATTGGAGATGCTAATGGGTTCGGTCTTGAGTATATATTTCGTGGGCAGTGCAGGTGGACTCAGTACAAAGGGAATGACTGCCTGCTGATAAATGGCCCGGATACGGGGTACAAAGACAAGATTGTAATCTTCGCCGGAGGTGCAGCGTCCGATAGTTACAAGAAAATCCGAGGTAACTCATACGGTATGTGGATTGCAACCGAGATCAACCTGCATCATGACAACACCATCAAAGAGGCATTCAACCGACAACTGGCAGCCAAGAACAGAAAAATCTTCTGGGACTTGAACCCAGACCATCCTAAGGCAGCGATATACGTTGATTACATTGACAAATACGCTGAGAAAGCGGCCAAGGGAGAGCTTCTGGGTGGTTACAATTACGAGCATTTCAATATCTTCGAGAATATCAACATCCCGAAGCAGAGAATAGCTGAGATTGTCAGCCAGTATGACAAGGACAGCATCTGGTACATCCGAGATATTGAAGGTAAGAGAAGTATTGCAGAAGGCCTGATATACGTTAAGCTGGCAACTTCCATAGCGGCGGAGGACGATGAGTACATCGTGCCGTTGGAAGAGACGATTGACATGGCGAAACGTGGAGAGTTCATAGAGCTGAATATAGGCGTGGACTTCGGAGGTAACGGCTCCGGCCACGCTTTTGTTGCGTCTGGTATTACCCAGGGATATGAGAAACTGTATGTGCTGTCCTCTGAATGGCACGATGCAGACGGAACAGACCCCGATGATTTGAACCGGATGTTTATGAAATTCGTTGAGAAGATATTGGACCGGTACGGATTCATTACGAATGTGTACTGCGATTCTGCGGAACTGGTGCTGAAACGAGGTTTGCAGAAAGCTATGATTGAGGCGGAACTGGGAAATATCAATGTCACGAATGCTGCCAAGTGCAAGATTACAGACCGTATCTTCACAATGACCACGCTCTCAGCAACTGGGCGTGTGTTCTTTACGCCAGATTGTGAAAGTGTTCTCGAAGCTATCAGCATGGCGGTTTGGAATCCGAAGAAAATGGAACTGGAGCGTCTGGATGATGGAACCAGTGATATTGACTCTCTGGATGCTATGGAGTACAGCTTCGAGAAGAGGATAAAGAAATTCATTAAGAAGACGGGGTGAACTGATTGAGAATTGCAAATATATTGAGAAAGGTGTTGAGAAGATTGGTGCCGAATAACAGTGTGGAAAAAGCCCTGGGCGTTGATATATGCGAATCCGGAGTAATGCAGAATGCCATAGAGCTGTGGCACAACATGTACAAGAATGAACCGCCATGGAGAGGCGGAAAAGACAATGTGATTCCTCTGAATCTGCCGTCAGCGATCTCGGAGGAATTTGCCAGGCTGATACTAACGGAGTTCAGCATGGAGGTAACTGGCAGTCCGATGGCTGCTTTCATCAATGAACAGTTGAAAGACCAGCTTACGGACTTGAACAAATTTGTTGAGATGTACTGCGAAGGTGGGGCTATTGCGGTAAAGCCGTTCGTGACGAACATAGATGAAAACGGAAGACCAACGGCAATCGAGTTGGATTTCGTGAAAGCGGTGGATTTCTTCCCATGTGCGTTCAACAACAAGGGAGAGATAACGGCGGCGGTGTTTGTGGAAGGAAAGAAGATAGGAGATTACCTGTATACCAGGCTTGAATACCATGAGCTTACGGGAATGACCTATACGATCATCAACAAGGCGTTCAAATCCGAGGAGATTTACCAGTACAACGATGACGGAACCTATGCTGTGAGGGATAGATTCCGGAAAGAAGTGCCACTGTCTGAGGTGGATGAATGGGCGGGCCTGTCGGAAGAACCGGTAATTATCGGTAACATCGACAAGCCACTTTTTGCGTACATCAAAGTACCAAAGGCGAATAATATCGATACGGACTCGCCGTTGGGGGTATCGGTGTTCTCCAGAGCTACAGAGATAATAGAACAAGCTGACATTCAGTACGGGCGTGTATTGTGGGAGTACAAAGCCACAGAAGCCGCTATCTTGGGCGATTCTGAGTTGTTCCAGACAGATAAGCATGGAAAGCCGGTTCTTCCGGCAGGACAGGAAAGGATGTTCAAGACATTTGACTTCGACAGTGCGGACGGAACCAACAAGGGACTGCTAAAAGAGTATGCACCGCAGATTCGCCACGAAGCGTTGTTCCAGGGACTGAATAAGCAGCTAATGAAAATAGAGTTCCTGGTTGGCCTTGCCTACGGTACGCTGTCTGAACCAACGGACATTGAGAAGACGGCATACGAAATCCGGGTATCAAAGCAGAGGTCATACCATACGGTAACGGCGATGCAGGACGCATGGCATAAGGGATTTGAGAAAATCATATACGCCATGAGGGTTCTGGCATTGCTTTACGATATGGTTCCGGACGGAGAAACGGAGCTGAACTGTAACTGGGGCGATGGAGTTCTGGAAGACACAGAAGCTGAGTATCAGCGTAGATGGTCCATGGTGGTTGCCGGAAAGCTGAAAACAGAATCGTTTCTTGCGTGGTATTTTGGATGCTCGGAGGAAGAGGCAAAGAACATGATGCCGGAGCCGGTAGCCAGATTTCCTACAGAAGAATAGGAGGTGTGAGCAGTGCTGACACCAGAATATTTGAATAGCTTTTCTTCCGGTTATCTGGGAATGTGCGATGTGTTGAATGAGCAGATCATCCGAGATGTGGCACGAAGGATAGCAAAGACCGGAAGAATCACACCGACAGCCGAGTGGCAGTTGAAACAGGCAAAGCAGTCCGGAGCGTTGATGGATGATGTAATCCGGGAAGTTGGTGTTCTGACAGGGAAATCCGATACAGAAATATTGCGATTGTTCCAGGATGCAGGCCTGAGCGGAATGTTGCAGGATGCAAAGCCATTATTGCAGGCCGGAAAGCTGAAAACATCGGATATTGTTCTTTCTGGAGCGATGCAGAGAACTATGGAGGCAGCCGCAGAGAAGTGTAGGGGAGAGATTGGAAACCTTACGCTGACAACGGCAATAGCCACACAGCAGGAGTATATGCAGACACTGAACGCAGCCTATATGAATGTTACGTCCGGTGCTTTTTCGTACCAGGAGGCAATCAGACAGGCTATCCGGGATGCGGCAGTCAAAGGAACATCGGTCATGTATGACAGTGGGTATATCTCAAAGCTGGATACGGCAATCAGAACTGCTCTGCTGACCGGAGTAAATCAGACAGCCGGAAAGCTGACAGAGTTGTATGCTTCGGAGCTTGGGGCTGAGTATTACGAGACAACAGCTCATGCAGGAGCCAGACCCTCACACTCAGTCTGGCAGGGTAAGGTATTCAAGATTGAGGGCACAGCTCCGGGGTATGAGAACTTCTACGAGGCAACCGGATATGGAACGGGAGCCGGTTTGTGCGGTTGGAATTGCAGACATAGCTTCTATCCGTACTGGCCGGGAATTTCCAAACCGGCATACACGAAAGATGATCTGGAGGATTACAGCAGACCGAAATATTCGTTTGCAGGGAACCTTCTTACGGAGTATGAGTGCATGCAGAAGCAGCGTGAATATGAAAGGGCGGTCAGAGAGTATAAGAGAATCTTGGCCGCCTATGATTCGTATATCCAGACGGTTCAATCAGAAGCCGACAGAGCGTACTTCCGAGAAGAGTTTCAGAAAGAATCTGTGAAGCTGAAAGAGAAAGAATCGCAGATGAAGGATTTCTGCAAGCAAACCGGACGAAGCGTAGATACCGCCAGAACGCAGGTATCAGCCGTACATGACGGCAACGGTAACTTGGTATCATTTAACCGCTCAGTCAGTGGAAAAGCTGTATGGGCGAATAAGAAAGCAAAATAAGGAGGTAACGAGACTATGAAGAAACTGTTTATTTCTCAGCCAATGAAAGGAAAATCCGATGAAGATATTTTGACAGAACGCAAGAAAGCCATTCAGAGCGCAGAGCAAAAGATTGGAGAGCCGGTAGAGGTTATTGATTCCTTTTTCCAGGAAGCTCCGGTGGATGCAAAGCCCCTTTGGTTCTTAGGGAAATCCCTGGAGCTTTTGGCTGGAGCAGACATCGCCTACTTTGCTAAAGGCTGGCAGGAGGCCAGGGGGTGCAAAATCGAGAATACCTGTGCCATTGAGTACGGTATTCCGGTTATTGAAGACTACACCACAGAGTAGGAAGGAGGTGATCCTGCTATCTCCCATCCATGGGTTAAATGGTATTTGCCCCGTATAGGGCGTAACGTATTAAGCCTTACAATTTACCATTGAAGCACTTAAAATGTGTCCTGGGAACTCTCAGAAGTTCGTAGACACCCTTTAAGACCACGAAAATAATTAACAGTCAGCCGGTCCGTTGGTGGAACGTCTGGCTGTTGTTTTTTGCCCTGTGATATGGCATATAAACTGTCTCCTTCTCTTGCGTGCGGAGATATAAATGCACGATAGCAGTGCCGGAGTGAACCGGAATCTAAACGAAATCAGCGAAACGAAGAAAGGAAGGTAAGTGAAATGGCTTACGAATTTTTGAAGAAACTTTTTGGAACCCCGAAGGACGGCGAAGAGCCTAAGGCTATGACCTATGCAGAACTGGAGGCGGCGATTGATGCCGACAAGAAAATCCAGGTAGTAGATGTGAAAGCCGGAGGCTATGTGTCGAAGGAGAAACTAGATGCCAAGATTACAGAGCTGGACGGAGTAAAGCAGCAGTTGTCAGATGCTAACACAACGATTCAGTCCTACAAGGACATGGATATTGACGGCATTAAGCAATCTGCAAAGGACTGGGAGACGAAGTACACCCAGGAAACACAGAAGCTGACCGCACAGCTTGCAGCCCAGGAGCGTACTCATGCACTGGATATGTTCATGGGTGGTTATAAGTTCTCGAGCAAACCTGCTGAAAACGGTGTAAGAGCAGAGTTTGAAAAGAAGAACTTTACCCTGGAAGATGGAAAGTTCCTGGGAGGCGATGAGTTTATGAAGTCCCTTATGGAGAATGACGACTACAAGGGAGCTTTTGTTATCGAAGATGATAACGATCCGGAAGACTATTCCCATGAGGATGAGGAAGGAAAGCCGTTCTTTGCAAGAGGAGTTGGCGGAACTGGTGGAGCCGGAGGCGAAGGAGTCAAAGGCAAAGAAGCACCGTTTAATCCGTTTGGGTTCAACTTAATCAGACAGCCAGACAAAAACTAACAGGAGGAGAATGAAATGGCGAAATTAAATTATGCAACCGAGTATTTACAGACACTGGAGCAGATGTTTCCGTATGTCCTGTATTTTGGAGACTTATTTGCGACACCGAACAATGGAAGGTTCCGTTGGGTAAATTCCAGAGTTATCGAGGTGCCGACAATCTCCACAACTGGCCGTACCGATGGAGACAGAGACACCATTGGAACCAGAAAGCGTAACTACAACAACGAGTGGAAACCGCTGACCCTGGAGAATCACAGACAGTGGCAGACGCTGGTACATCCGAGAGACATTGCCGAGACCAAGGGTGTTGTGGCAATCGGAAATATCACGAAGGTTTACAACGAGGAGCAGAAGTTCCCGGAAATGAATGCTTACTGCATTTCCAAGCTGTATGCAGACTGGACTACTGACGGAGCGAAGACAGCCCACAGTGAAGTGCTGACAGAGGAGAATGTGCTGACCGTCTTTGATGAGATGATGAAGAACATGGATAATAAGAGAGTTCCGAGAGCCGGAAGAATTCTGTATGTGACACCGGATGTCAGAACGCTCATCAACAATGCGAAGCAGATTTACAGAACCGTTGATGTAGGTAGCCGTTCTGATGCAATCAAGAGAGCAATCAATTCTATTGATGATGTGAAGATTCCGGAGAGCGTACCGAGTGACATGATGAAGACGAAGTATGACTTTACCGAGGGTTGGAAGGTAGATTCCACAGCGAAGCAGATCAACATGGTTCTGGTACATCCGATGGCGGTAATCACACCGATTTCCTACGAGTTCGCTCAGCTCGACCCGCCGTCCGCAGGTTCCCAGGGTAAATATGACTACTTCGAGGAGTCTTTCGAGGATGTATTTATCCTGCCTCACAAGATGGACGCTATTGATTTCCATGTGAGTGTATAAGAGAAACTGATTACTGGCTCTGTGCGTGTGCATGGAGCCAATTTTTGAAGGGAGAAACCATATGTATAAAGTTGAGAAAAAGAACAGAGTTCTCAGAATCCCGGATGAGAAATTCGATGAGTACAAGAAGATGGGCTACATTATCAGGGATGAGAATGACAATGTGCTGTTCGAGCCGGAGAACATTAAGGCGACTGCTGAAAAGCTCAAGAAGGAGAACGATGAACTGAAAGCCAAACTGGAAGAGGCTACCCTGTATGCGGAGGATGCAGACAAGAAGATTACTAAGCTTCAGAAGGAGAACGATGAACTGAAAGCTGCAATCCAGGCACAGGCTACAATGGGAGCAGTTGCACCGACTTCTGAGGATTCAGAAAAGAAACCGGCGGCCAAAGGCTCAAAGAAAACTGAGTAGGAGGTAGCTTATGTATTTAGCAACGAAAGACGGGAGTTCCTGCCGGATTCCCGAAAGAAAGGCAGCATATTACAAAAGCATGGGCTATTCGCTTGAAAGCCTGGAGCCGGAAGTCAGAACGGGCACATCTTCTCCGAAAGAAAAGAAGACCGGCAAAAAAGATTCAGCTACGCAGGAGGGCGTAAACCCGGCGAATAGCTGATTTTTCTTTGCAGCCTACCAATTTGTCAGAAAGGGGTGTTTCGATGGTCCAGGAGGACGTAAGAAGACCGTATGTGGATTTCACATACTACAAAAATGATTACGGTGGCACGCAGATAAAAACGGAGAATGATTTCAAGAGAGTTGAGAATATTTCAGAAGCATTCGTGAACCAGGTTACGTTTGGCCGGATTGCAAGACTGAGTTCAATTGTAGATTCAATCAAGGATGCAATCTGCTGTGTAGCTGATACGGTGGCAGTGCAGAACGAAAAGAGAGAAGCTGTTGTGAAGTCGGAATCTAACGATGGATATTCCATCAGCTATGCGGATGCCATGAATGATACGGCGTTGCATAATGAAATGTATAGGGCTGTGAGGTCATACCTGGCGAACACCGGACTGCTGAACAGGGGGTGGGTGAAAGAGTATGACGACAAACAGTGATGCGACAATCTTTAATCTGAGAATTGGAGCAGACCGCCGGGAAAAACTCTGTGCGACAAGAATCATGGGGGTTTCGTGGTATGGATCAAAGGGAGAGACGGTATCAGACACGGACCGTAGGGATAAGGCAAAATGCGTAATCCGAATCCCGGCCACAGCGACAGTAGAAGCCGGAAAGCAGTATATAAGCGAAGAAAAATACAAGAAGCTGTCAGATGAAGAGGCAGAGAGATACTGGACTATCCAGAAGGGAGCTTATATTGTGCGAGGACAGTATGTGGTGGCCGGACAGTGGTTGTTCGATACGTTCAGTTTCCGCCAGGGCATCATTCTGAAAGAGACGATTGAGGAGCTGGCAAAGCTGAGACAGCACGATGAAGATTTTGTGACTGTCACAGAGTATGCCGACAATACAATCAGAGGAACCGACAGGACGAAGCACTGGAGAATAGGGGGTGCGTGATGGCACTGAAAAAGATCACTACTCCGAAAGGCTCAATCATCAATTCTGGGAACGGGAAAGCGGAGCTGACCTGGAACCAGAATTTTGCGGCAAAAAGGAATGCTCAGTTCAGCAGAAAGCAGATGTTTGTAGATTCGGAGGTACTGAGAAGGTGCAGTCCGAGGGTTCCGTTCCAGACTGGTATGTTGGAAAAATCCGGCAAACTGGGAACGGATGTAGGCAGTGGAGAGGTAGATTACATTGCCCCGTATGCTGCCATGCAGTATTACGGAACAGCAGACACCAGACCGTATGATGCGAACCGAGGAGCACATTGGTTTGAGAGAATGAAGGTGGCTGAAAAAGAAGACATTCTGCGAGGAGCAGATAAGATTTAGGAGGTCACATGGAAGTAAATAGTGTACTGGAGGGCATAACAGAGTATTTTCTGAAATGCCCTCTTTTGAAAGACGGTGTATTCCGGGTAGATGCCCTTGGGCCAGACCCAGTAGAGTACACCATAGAGACCGGGATATTCGACCCGGTAATCCAGAGATATGTAGACGGCAGTTCGGAACGGCAGTATCAGTTCCAGTTCGGTTCCAGGGAGTTTTACAGCATGGACCGGGTACAGAACATAGAGAACAGCACGTTCTATGAAGAATTTGCGGACTGGGTAGAGGAGAACAGCATGGCAGGCAACCTCCCGGAGCTTCCGGAAGGAATGTGTGCAGAAGAGATAGAGGTTCTTTCCCCTGGATATATCTTTGATGGAGCTATGAAGAACGCAAGGTATCAGATTTCCTTGCGATTATTGTATTTTAAGGAGGCAAGTAAAAATGGCAGGTAATGTAAGTGGCGCAAGAGAAGTGGTACAGAGACACCAGTTTGCGGATTATCTGAATATCGGAACATCTGAAAAGCCGAACTGGGTACTGATGGGCGTTGGTTTCACAACTCTGGATGAAACATTCGGTGCAGAGAGCGAATCTGAGAAGTATGTGTGTGAGCCGTCTTCCTCTTCCTCTGTTGTATCCTACACATCGGTATTTCCGTTTGAAGCGAGACTCATTAAGAGCCAGGATGCGGTCAACGCACTGTACCATGTAGGAAGAAACCATTTAACCGGCAGCGATGCAGAATTTGAGTATTGCAGAGTAGAGTTATGGGACCAGAAGCAGAACGCTTCTGCACCGGTTGCAAATACATTTGCGGCCAGAAAGTTCCTGGTATCCGCCGAAGTGAGCGGAGTATCCGGAGAAAAGAAACAGAGCATGAGTGGAAATCTCAATGCAGTAGGCGATCCGCTTGACGGATTTTTCAATACAGAGACAAAAACGTTTGAAGAAGCTGCGGCTTAGAAATTGGAGGTAAAGTGATATGAGCATGTTAAAAATTTGCGGCCAGGAATTAGAATTAGATCTGTTCGATGCAGACACCATGGAAGTTTATGAGAAATCCATGGATAAGGTTGTGAAAAGAGCCGAGGAAACCAAGAAGCATACAGAGATGTCAAATGCAGACGGCATCCGGGAGATGTGCGGAATCGTAAAGGATTTCTTCGATGAGGTGTTTGGAAGAGGAACGGCAGACAAGCTGTTCAAAGGCAAGAACAACCTGGCAATCTGCATGGATGCTTTCGGCATTGTTTCTTCTGAGGCAGGAAAGATGAAAGGTCAAGTAAATGCGATTACCAACAAGTACAACATGAACCGGGCGCAGAGACGCCAGGAAGGGAAGAAAAACAAGCATGGAAAGAACGGAGCTGTAGTGACGCCAATCGGTAATGCGAGCGGGCGTGATAATTCATGAACCACAACATGCTTGTAGACTTTCTTCCGGAAACGGTAGAGATTGAGGGTACGGAGTATGAGATAGAAACAAACTTCCGTACCTTCATTCTGTTTGAAATGATAATGCAGGACCCGGAGCTTTCGGACGCTGAGAAAGCAAGGCAAGGTCTGGAACTGGTATATCCGGAGATTCCGGAGAATCTAGATGCAGCAGTGGATAGCTTACTGTGGTTCTATGCCTGCGGTAAACGATGGCGTGAGAAGAGAGCCGGTGCGGTAGAGGGGGCAACGGAAGTGCAAAGGATTTATTCCTTCGAGCATGACGATGATTACATCTATTCAGCGTTTCTGACACAGTACCACATAGATTTGCAGGACATTGAATACCTACACTGGTGGAAGTTCAAGGCTTTGCTGAGAACACTATCTTCTGACCTGGAGTTCAGTAAGATTATGGAGTACCGGAGCGTAGACATCGATGCAAGCATGACGAAAGAGCAGAGGGATTTCTACCGCAGGAAGAAAGAGTTGTACGCTTTACCGTTGCCTGCTGCTGAGGAAGAAAAGGTAGATGCAATAGCAGAAGCTCTTATGAATGGCGGCGACCTTACGGGTCTGCTGTAGGAGGTGACTGGCTATTGAAGATGTAAAGAAGAAAATGATACGGGTGGAATGCCCAGAGTGTAAATATAAGATGCCGCTGTTTTTTGAAGAGACAGCGGAGTGTTCGGGCGTGATGGTCTCCTGCAAAGGGAGAAACTGTCACGCTCGTTTTGAACTAAAAATCAAAGACGGAAAACAAATCAAGTAGTGCCATTATGAGCCGATGATTGAGCCGAAGAATTGAGGTGAGAACATGGGCTATGATGGTACGCTGAAATTTGACACCAGCATAGATAGTTCCGGTTTCCAGAGCGGACTAAGCAAATTATCTGGAATGGCGAGTGGAGCAATTAAGGCTACCACTACTATTCTGGCTGGTGCCGCAACAGCGGTAGCCGGTATTGGTACGGCTGCAATCAAGGTCGGCTCTGACTTTGAGGCAGGAATGAGTAAGGTTCAGTCCATTTCCGGTGCTTCGGCTACGGAGATTCAGCAGCTTGCTGATAAAGCAAAGGAAATGGGCGCCAAGACGAAGTTCAGTGCCACAGAAAGCGCCGAGGCGTTCCAGTACATGGCAATGGCTGGATGGAAAACCGGAGATATGCTGAACAGTATCGAGGGTATCATGAACCTGGCTGCGGCATCTGGAGAAGACCTGGCAACTACCAGTGATATTGTCACCGATGCTATGACCGCCTTTGGATTGGCGGCTGACGGGACAACAACGATCATCAAAGACGGATACACGAAAGAGGTATCCAATGCCACACACTTTGCAGACGTACTTGCAAAGGCAGCATCCAATTCCAACACGAACGTAGGAATGATGGGTGAGACGTTTAAGTATGTGGCGCCTGTGGCTGGAGCTTTGGGATTCAGCGTTGAAGACTGTGCTACAGCAATCGGCTTGATGGCAAACTCCGGTATCAAAGCAAGCCAGGCTGGTACGTCTCTGAGGTCTATCTTTAGCCGAATGGCTAAGCCGACCGATGAAGTAAAGGCAGCTATGGATCAGCTTGGAGTATCTCTGACGAACAGTGATGGCTCCATGAAGTCTCTGAAAGAGGTTATGAAAGACCTTCGTTCCGGTTTTGCTGGACTGACAGAGGCGCAGAAAGCACAGATGGCATCAGCTCTTGGTGGACAAGAAGCCATGAGTGGATTGCTTGCCATTGTAAATGCATCAGATGAAGATTACCAGAAGCTGGAGGATTCTATCTACGATGCGGACGGTGCAGCTAAAGAAATGGCTGACACCATGAACGATAACCTGCAGGGAGCTATCACGCTCTGTAAGAGTGCATTAGAGTCTGTAGGTATCGCCCTGTATGAAGAAGTACAGGAACCAATGAAAGAGACTGTCAAATTCATAACCAGCATGGTTGAGGAAATGAACGAAGCCATGGCTGAAAATGGATTTGACGGTCTGATTGAAGCGTTAGGAAATTCTATCGCTGAGTTGGCAAAGATGGCTGTAGATGCCGCACCGACACTGATCGGAGTAGCGGAAGATCTGGTAGGCACATTTATAAATGCCATCATGGAGCACCAGGAAGAATTTGCCGAAGCAGGAGCAACTTTAGTTGCTGAACTTGTAAAAGCAATCATGAATGTAGCCGGTGACATGTGGTCTGCCGGTATTTATTTGTTTACGGAATTTCTGCAGGCTCTGAGTGACCACTCTGAGGAAATCGGTCAGTCATTTGGAGAAATGCTTGGCAAAATTGGCGAGGCGGCGCAGGAAAATACACCGCTTATCATCCAGGCTGCAAAAGATTTCGTAGCTGGATTTTGTGAAGGACTGAGCGAAGAGTTTCCTGGCGTGTCTTCACTGATCGAAGGATTCCTTAACGGATTCATAGATTCGGCAAGCACTATAATCCAGGGAATTGTAGATGTGATTTCCGGACTGTTCAGCGTGATTGACGGGGCAGATCCGAACACACTGGAAGCTGTTGGCTATGCAATCGGAGTGATTGCTGGCTCTATCGCAGCTTTAAACGTTGCTCAAAGTGTTATTCAGCCTTTAAGCACACTATTCTCCATACTGAAGACATTAAAGGGTGGAATTAGCGGAATTTCCGGAGTCATCGGAAAAGTCGTAGAAGGATTCGCACTCTGGAGTGGTGGAGCCGGTTCGCTCATGGAAGTCCTGGAGCTGGAGTTCCCTAAGATTGCTGGTATCTTCAGCTCTATTGGTGGAGCGGTACAGAAAGTAATCGGATTCTTTGCAGAGTTCGGTTCTACCATAGCCGGAATTGGTTCTATTATTGCCGGAGCGATTCTCGCAGTTACCAATTTCGTAGATATGTTTGTGAACGGCTTCAGTGCTGTAAAAGAAGCTCTTATGGTGGTCGGCATTGCGCTGGCGGCTGTCGGAGCGGTTATCCTGGGTGCACCTGCATTGGTGGCTGCTGCGATTGCCGGAATTGTAGCTGCGGTTGCAACGGCGGTTGTGGTCATCAAGGAACACTGGGATCAGATTGTAGAATTTTTCCAGAGCATACCGGATAAGCTAAGCGAACTTGGTTCGGCTATCGCTGAATGGGGCTCTGGTGTCCTGGATAGCATAGGGGAATTTATTGACTCTGTGATTGAGTGGTTCTCCGAATTGCCAGGAAAAATCATAGATGCGATTAGCTCACTGGCAGAGAGTTTTGCTGAGTGGGGAGCTTCAATGCTGGAAACGGCATCGGAAGTTGTAACACAGATTATTGATTCAATCGTACAGTTTTTCTCCGAATTGCCTTATAAAATCGGGTATGCGATTGGATTTGTGATCGGTACGCTGATTGAATGGGGAACAAATGTGATCAACTGGATTGCAACGAATGTTCCTCAGATGATTGACAATATCACCACGTTTTTCTCTGAATTGCCAGGAAAAATATGGGATTGGCTGGTAAATACCTACAACAAATTTGTTGAGTGGGGAAGCCAGATGCTCCAGAAAGCCGGAGAGGTGGCAAGCAACTGCATAGACAGTATTGTTACATTCTTCTCTGAGCTACCTGGCAAAATTTGGAACTGGCTGACGGACGCATTCAATAGATTTGTGACCTGGGGATCTAATACCCTACAGAAAGCAAGAGAAGTTGGAGCTAATACGATAGACACAATCGTTAATTTCTTCTCGCAGTTACCAGGAAAAATCTGGACGTGGTTGAGCAACACCATCCAGAAAGTGATCCAGTGGGGATCCGATATGGTGGCAAAGGGAAGACAGGCAGCATCTGATTTGTGCAGTGCTGTTATAAATGGCGTTGCAAATCTGCCTTCTCAGATGGCTAGTGTTGGCTACAACATTGTAATGGGTGTATGGAACGGAATTTGCAATGCCGCCGGTTGGTTCAGAAGACAGGTGTCATCGTTCTTCTCTGGAATTGTTGATGGTGCGAAGAGCGCACTGGGTATTCATTCTCCGTCAAAAGTATTTGCTGATGAAATCGGTAAGTGGATTCCACCTGGTATCGGCGTAGGTATTGAAGCCGAGATGCCAGACCTGTATAAGCAGATGGATGATGAGATGGCCAGTCTTGGAAAGCGGATGCAGACGGCGGTTAATGTGGAAACCGGAAAGATTGCTGTTGATAAGAAGGTCAGCACAACATACAAAGTCGAGAAAGAAAAGCAAGGTGTCTTCGAGAGTGGAGACACAACGGTAGAGATTACCGGAGAGACACACGTTCATGTAGATTTGGACGGCAGGGAAGTTGGAGATACAACAACACCGATTGTCGATGAAAACATGGCAAGAATTGATACACACAAGAAGAGAGGAGGTTAATCATGTCGGGAGTAGGCATTACGTTTGATGAGACGCATTCGTTCCGGGACTGGGGCTTAAGACTCAAGAAGATTGTTATCGGCATACCGAAAGCAAAGACAGAGTATGTGAGCGTCCCCGGCATGAACGGGGACCTGGACCTCTCAGAAGCTCAGAACGGCGGCGTAAAATATGAGATGCGGACCTTGAAATTTACATTCGGGGCAAGAAACTGTAGTTATGAAAGATGGAGCGGTCTGTTAAGCCAGATCGCTTCTGATTTGCAGGGAATCTCGAAGAGAATCATCCTTGACACCGACAAGGGATATTATTATACCGGCAGGTGTGAGATAGAGACAGAGAAGAATAACGATGTAACGGCGGAGATTGTTATAAGCTGTAAATGCGAGCCGTATAAAATCAGCGTGGATTCTTCGGATGAGCCTTGGAAGTGGGATACGTTCAGCTTCATCAATGGCGTTATCCGTAACACCTCAGACATCACGATCAGCTCTGGCTCCGGTTGGCAGAAAGTCAGCCTGGACGGTTGGGTTCATAACGAAACGCTCAGAATTGTTTCCAATGCGGAAATGAAGGTAAGGTATCGTAATTCAACCTATACGATATATACTGGCGAGAATATCATGTATGACATTGTTCTGTACAAGGGAGTGAATGACCTTTACTTCCAGGGAACGGGCAAAGTCACGCTGATTCACAGAGGAGGGGTGCTGTAGATGTATACGATTAAAGCCTATGTGGACAGCAAGGAGTACACGATTCACGATGCCAGGGCAAAGGCACTGACCGTTGGCGGAAATCCGTATTTTGAAATCGGGGATAACATCAACGGTTCGGCAACCTTCAAGGTGTTTCCGACACACCCGTACTATGACAAGGTTACGAAGCTGACAACAGATATTGTGATTTACCGGGATGATGAGCCGGAGTTTTATGGGCGAGTTCTCTACGATGATGAAGATTTTTCTGGAACAAAGAAAGTCTTCGTCGAAGGAGAACTTGCCTTTTTGTGCGACAGCATCCAGAGACCGAAGGTTTATCATAATATTTCGGTCAAAGCGTATGTGCAGGATTTGATAGACATTCATAATGCACAGGTAGAAGAGAGAAAGCAGTTCGTTGTCGGCAGGGTAACGGTAAAGGATTCTAATGATTCACTGTACCGGTATTCCAATTACGAGGACACAAGAACGGCGTTCAAAGAGAAGCTGACGAGCAGACTTGGAGGACATCTGGTTATCCGGCATGAGGACGGTCTGAGAATCCTAGATTACCTGTCAGATGAAGACTATTACACCAGGAACACGCAGGGCATCCGGTTTGGGAAGAACCTGTTGGACTTCTCAAAGAACATGGATGCTTCGGACCTGGCAACGTGTATTATCCCATTGGGAGCGAAGCTGGATGAAGATGAGCAGGACCCGGCACTGGAGGCAATCTCTGAACAGAGAAGAACCATTGCGAGCGTCAACGGTGGCGTGGATTATGTCACAGACGATAACGCAGTGAAAGAATACGGCAAGATTTACAAGACTGTAACCTGGGACGATGTGACAGTTCCAGAGAACTTAAAGAAAAAGGCCGAGGAATATTTGAAGTCGGTACAGTTTGAGAAGATGGTACTGGAGCTGAAAGCGATAGACTTAAATCTGACGGATGAATCTTTCCAGAGATTTGAGGTCGGCAACATGATCCAGTGTGTTTCCGCACCGAACGGTTTAGACCGGGAATTTCCGCTGACAAAGAAGAAAGTGTATATTACCAGCTTCAAGAACAACACCGTTACGTTGGGTGATGAGACGAGTGCTAAGTCCTACACCTCGTCAAACCGCCAGAGTACGGCTGAAATGGAAGAAACAATAAAATCCTTGCCAAGTAAGACAGAAATCTTGCAGGAGGCTCTCAGAAGCGCACAGGACCTAATAAATAAACAGGTAGCCAGTGGATATGCAGTACACGTTCCGAATGAGTTCATCGTTGCTGATGATGTGGATTATAAGAACAAAGCCAAGAATCTGTGGAGATGGGGACTTGGCGGTTTTGCTCATTACAGCCAGGGGTATGACGGACCGATAGACGGAGTGGCATTGACCATGGATGGAAAAATCAATGGGGAGATGCTTCTGGTAAATTCCGTCAAGACAGAATCGCTGGATGCCGGATACCGGACATCGGTAGAAACGAAGATATCAGAGAGCGAGACAGCGGCGAAGAATCATGCTGATAATAAAGTCAGAGTAGCCAGAGAGGAGATTGAGAATTCCATTTCCAACCTGGAGAATAAGATTTCGCTATCTGTACGAAGTGTAAAGGAAACGGTTGCCCGGAAGAACTATATAGTTGGTGGTGAGCAAGAGACACTTGATAAAAGAAAGTTCACTGCATCCGGCATAACTGGTAGCTGCACGATTGAGCAAGCGGAGTTCCTAAACATGAATGCGATCAAGCTGACATTCTCCGCAAATGGTTCGGTGACATTGACACAAAGCCTGGGAACTATGGAAGCTGGCAATTATAAGATTGCTGTTGAGGCTGCATATCCAGAAGGCTCAAAGTACCGCCCGTCTTATGTACGGTATGGATTCTCAGAGAACCAGTCTACAGAATATTTCAGCGGATATAGTGCGGATGAATTTCACACCTACAGTAAGCAAGTGAAGATTACCAAAGCGGCGAAGTCTGTAGCAATCACGGTTTACGGATATACCGGTTCAGTGGTGTATCTCACGAACATCCGATGTCTGAGAGACATGCAGGAACTACTGGATGATCTGAATGCCAGGATAGATGTAGAAGTTGGCAAAGTGTCAGCTTCGGTGTCAGATCTCTATGAAAATTCGCTGCATAACTATTGTAGCAATGGAAAGTTCTCAAATAACGATGATAAGTTTACTGGTTGGGGAAGGAGCAACACAACCCAGGTCACACAGACAACCTTTGGCAGCAAGAGCTGTGCGAAGATTGAGAACACATCTTCGACATACAATATCTCCTGGTATCAGAGACCATGGGAGAAGCGTGGAGACATTACAGTTAGGTTTAAGGCGGCGTGTAATGCAGAAGATGCAGATACGGCAAGGATAAGATTAACGATTGACAGCAAAAACTTTTATACCAATGCAGGAGAGCTGAGTGACGAGTGGACGGAGTTCGAGTTTACATCTTATGCAACGCCGTCATATTTCTATACGTATTTTTACAACTATGTAGCAAATACGACCGTATATATCACGGACGTGGAGATTCTGGGATATATGTCTGCATACTCGGAATCTCAGTTGACGATTTTAAAAGATTCCATCGAATCCGAAGTGAAGAGAGCAACGGCACAAGAAGGAACGTTATCTTCTTCTATCAAGCAAAATGCAGAGAGCATCACTTCAAAAGTGAGCAAGGGTGAAATGGGCTCTTACATCACGCAGTATTACAACAACGTGATTATAGCTTTCAATAAAAATTCAAAATACGTGCAGATCAATCCAGGAGAGATCGCTATTTACAATTACGGAGTAGAGAACTCTAAGAAACGTGCTGTATTCGATGAAACGGGTAATCACTTTTACAGAGATGGATATTATGTCGGAGCGATTGGCACAAACCAGTGGTCAGGGAACAATGCTCATAAGGGATTAGTGTTCGATTTGGAACCGCAAGGAAAGTATATGGCATTTGCACAAAAAGCAAGTTCCTCAGCTACTTCCTATACTACGATGTTATGTTTCAGCCGTGCGAACAGTATCTACGATGAGTACGGAGTAAACCTGGGATGTAATTTGATTGGAAACTGGTATACGTTAAAAAATTTCAAAATTGGAAGCATATCAGCAGGAGGATATACGGCTTTTAGCGGAGCGATACCGATTGTATGTGAGATCACGAACAATGGCAACAGTTGGACGTATTCACATCTCAGAGTTTACAACGGAATCATAGTAGGTTACTGGAACTAAGAAGGAGGCAAGAAGATGGAAATTATTTTTCCGAGAGGAGACGCACCGGAAAAGGTAGCGAAAAACAGTGTAGCTGTAGGAACCATCAAAAGAGAGCAGGAGGTAAAGAAAGATGGAAGAAAAGAAAAAACCAAACAGACCGATTAGTGTTATTTATGCTGATGCGAAGCAGGCAATCACAAGGCAGGTTGGAAACACGATGGCAGCTTACGGGCTGCCTATTTTCATGGCAGAGGGGATTCTGAGCGGAGTGCTTGCAGAAATCAGAGCAAATGCCGCAAACGAGCTGGCGGACGATACGGCCAGATACGAAGAGGAACTGAAAGCCCATTACGAAGCTGAGATGAAAGAGAAACAGGAGGCTTTCGAGAAAGAAAAAGAGGATCTGATTACGCTCTTTGAAAATCCGGATCTTCCAGGAACAACGCCAGAGGGGGAACCTAAGCCAGATCTGGGAGGAGAGCCGGAAGAAAAAACGGTCATTGAGAAAAAGCACATCGGAGGAGAGACTGTAGTTGAGGAGGTGGAGTAAATGGCAGATATTTCCCAGGAAATAGATCAGCTTAGAAATGCGGTCTATGGAGAAGAGGTGCGAGGAGCTTTTATCTCCTGCATGCAGAAGATTCACGAGGAAAATGAAAGATACAACAGTATCAAAGAGTCAGTCAATCAGTCGGTGGCTACCATGCAGGAGCAGGTAGAATCTATCAACACGAAGTCTGAGGAAGTCAAAGCTGCATTGCAGAATCTGACTACGGCAATCGCCAATGGTAAAGATCAGCAGGATGCAATTGAGAAAGCTACCGCAGCCGGAAAGACACAGCAGACTGCTACAGAAAAGGCTACGTCTGAGAGTAAGACACAGCAGACTGCAATCGAGAAAGCTACAGAGACCAGTAAAACACAGCAGACAGCTTTACAGAATGCCGTTGATTCTGCAAAACAGATTGACTCAGCGATCCAGCAATCTGTAACGGCAGCGAATACAGCAGCCAACAATGCATCGGCAGCTACGAAATCTGCAACAGAAGCAACGTCTTTAGCAAATCAGTCGGCAGAAGCGGCTAAGACTGCGACAACAAATGCAAATAATGCTACAAAGAAAACAAATGCGGCAGTAAAAAATGCATCGGATGCTACAGAACAGGCTGCGCAGGCGACATCAGCAGCAAATGCGGCGACTGAAAATGCAAATCAGGCAACAGTAGCCGCCAAAGCAGCAACGCAGGAAGCACTGACGCAGGCGGAAGAGGCGAAACAGGCGGCGGCATCCGTAAGGGATGATTGCTATCCAATGATGTTCCGTAATTATGATGGAAGAATGTATTCTGTGTTTTTCGAGGATGCAGATGAAACAATGGTCTGCACTGGCACGAAAGAAGACGACAACGCAGATGTCGCAACACCGGTTCCGTCCACAAACGCAGTGAGGAATGAGAACCCCTATGATGAAATTCCACTGTTTAAACCGGTTGAGTGTAACGGTTATGCAGATGAAGGTGGAGAGCTTCATATTACGGCAGTCAAAGGAGAACCGGAGTTCCGGACAGACGGAACAAAGGGAGATGTATGTATCGCCCTCAAAACAGGGTACATTCGGACAATTATCGATACGGTTGGAATTATGGGACCACTTGGAAAGAAAGGTACAAAAATTTCGGTTACGGATTCGTGGAGAGAATCTGAGTATCCGGGATTTCCTTTCATCCCGTACACAGCAGCGATTAGACCAGATGGATCGGTAAGACCATACGTGTTGATCCCGAAGTACCAAGCCGTCAATTTTAACAGCTCGTATTATTCACTTCCTGGATTCGCCCCGGCATACAATGTGTCACATAATGGACAGATTACAACATTCCGGAAGCGTGGCGACCAGCATTGCGGAGAGACTTGCTCAGATGCAGAAATCTGGGAAACACTGTTCATGATCGTATTTGCAAATATGAACTCACAGGCTGTCATGGTAGGATGTACAGGATTTGCCGACCAGCATATGGCGGCAGTTGCAGAAGAGAATGTTGAAAGAATCATTTTGACCAAAAAGCAGGCAGAATACTTTCCAATCGGATGCTGCGTATCTATTGGGGAGATGGGAAGCAGTACGAATAAAGACCGAGGTCAGTCTTATATGCACAACCTCGCAAATCGTGTCAAAGTAACGAAGATTGAGGCATTGGATGATGATTCTGGAAATTACGCATTATATGTTGATAATGGAGGAGTGACGTTTAACACGTCTACAACTACATGTATTTCGACTATGCCGTGGCATACCGGTTCGACGGATAAGGTCAAGGGAACTTGCGGATCGCCATACAGCAATACGAATGGAAAAGAGCCGTTCAAGTTCCTTGGTATCGAGTTTGCACTTGGACAGTATGTGGTGCGTTCTGACGTGATACTGAACGGTGTTTATGATGCAGAGGCAGACACGTACCAGCAGGAAATTTACACCTGTTACGATTGCAAGTATTTTGCTACCGCAATCAATGAGCATTACAAGAAACTGGGGTATGTGATTCCGGATTCCGGAAATGCATGGAAGTATATCAAAAACCTTGGTTTTGATGTCAACTTCCCACACATTAGGATGGCTTCGGAGTACGGTGGAGACAGTAATAAGCGATTTGGGGATGCGGTACATACAGGAACTCGTGCCAACGGCACAAGGGAGTTCCTGTCACTCGGCGCCCTGTGGTCCGGGTCGAGTGCCGGGTTGCGGGTTGCCAATCTGTACTATTGGCTCGGTGGCGGCTACTGGTACATCGCGGCTCGTCCTTCTCTCACTGGAAGACGAGGATCAGTCGTAGACTGGGCATCGTCTATGGGGGTGAATTTGGCGGCGTAGCCCCAAAGAGGGGATCGCCCCTTATAATTTTTTGTAACTAATAAATGTATGATATAGGGATTTACGGTATCCGGGGAGTTCCTGTCACTCGGCAACCTGAGGAACAGGTCGAATGCCGGGTTGCGGATTGCCAATCTGAACAATTGGCTCGGTAACGGCAACTGGAACATCTCGGCTCGTCACTCTGAATAATTATTCGAGGTATGCCGTACTTCGCCGGACAGCATCTGAAACTGATCCGGCATGCTGAAAAGCATCCTGCACGTGTGCAAAATTGTCGAACCAGCACCGGGCAACCGGACTTCGTAACACAGTGGGTACGGAGTGGGCTTAGTAGTAAAACCGAAAGGTCTTGAGATTCAGAAGGAGTATTCAGAAATTTACATAGATGAAGACGTATTGTAAGAATGGAGATATCGAAGATATTTCGATGATGGAGCTGGCGATACGGAATTGCTTTAAGGGAAAGTGGAAACGCCGGGATATACGGAATCTGCTTTCCCGACATTGCGAGTATACGCCTGGGAAGATTCTAAAGCTCTTGAAAACTGGAAATAAGCATATGCTTGATGGAGCAGTGCGCAATCTGGCACTGGAATTAAATAACAGATTGATGAACAGAGAATTGAGTTTGCCGCCGACTGTATCAAGGACGGTCATTGAAGGGGCAAAACAGAAAGAAAGGAACTTAGAAATAGAATCGTATGAGCACCAGATATTTGACCATCTGGCAGACCTTGGACTGCAGGAATTGTTTGAGAAGAAATTCGGAACATGGCAGTGTGCATCCATCAAAGGCAGAGGTCAGCTCTATACGAAAAAAGGAGTTGAGAAATGGATTCGGACAGATCCGGAGGGAACGAAAGTAGCGATTCAGTGTGATGTCCGGAAATGCTATCAGAATATAGACATTGATGTGCTGATAGCAATGCTAGAAAGGGATATCCATAAGAATAAACCATTGCTGTGGTTGACAAGAAAACTGTTGTTGATAATGAAAGAGAAAGACAAAGGTTTGTTTGTCGGTTCGGTTATCTCGAAAGATTTGGCGAATTACTACATGAGCTATCTGTATCACTATGCAGAAAGTGAATTGACCGTTACCAGAAGGTCAAGGAGAAACGGCCTGATCAAGGTCCGACTGTTGAGCCACCAGGCAATGTACATGGATGATGTATTTCTGAGTGGCTCTAATCGGAAGTATCTTATGATGGCATTCCGAAAAATACAACAGTGTCTGGAAAGAAAACTGCATCTGGAATTTAAGGAATCATGGAGGTTCTATTATGTCGAGTACGAGGACAAATATGGAGTGAGCCACGGTTGCCCGGCGGATTTGGCAGGATACGTGTACAAGAGAAACTGCACAGTGTTGAGAGATCATATTTTTCTAAAAGGCAGGAGAGCTTTTAAGAAGGTCAAAACTTATTTGATGAAAGGGTATGAAGTAACTCAGAGAATGGCACAGAGAGCAGTATCTTATTACGGTTGGTTTAAGAATAGCAACCTGCATCAGTTCATGGAGAAATATGGAATTGAGGAATTACAGAAATATTGCAAAAGAAGACTGAGTTATCTCAGTAAAAGAAACAGAGCAAAGGAGGCATTGGCATGTTGACAGTAATATGCAGCACAGAACAAATTGAAAGCATGGAATATTACCTGCGAAGCTCCGGCGTGGCAGACGTATTTTTGCGGAAGAACATTCAGAAGCAGGAAACGGAAGATGGCGGAGCCGGTAAAGGGACTCCGTACACAGCAGATGAAGTGTATTTTGCTGTGACCGGAGAGAAAGCCTCAAAGGAATCCATTGCGGAGGACTTCGACTATTGGTACAACAAAGGAGAAGAGATTACACAGGGAGAGTTGGCAGACAAATACAGTCTGGAGGAATTGCGTATGCAGGCCTACAGCAATGCAAGCGAGGCATGTGAGAAGACAATATATGCAGGAATCGATGTAGAAATTTCGACCGGTACAGAGCATTTCAGTTTGACAGAAAAAGATCAGCTGAATCTTTTCGGAAAGAAAATGCAGTTGCTGGCAGGAGAGGAAAAGCTGGAATACCACGAAGACGGTCAGCCTTGTAAGTATTTCACAGCCGCAGATATGCAGAAAATCGTTGACCGGGCAATGTTCTATGTGTCCTACAACATAACCTACTGCAATGCGGTCAACATGTGGATCAAGTCAGCAGAGAAAGCGAGTGATCTGGAGCAGATCCAGTGGGGAGCTGAGATTCCGGAAGAGTTCCAGAACGAGGTTCTGAAAGATTACATGAAGATTCTGGCATCCGGAGGTATTTCGTAATGAAAAGCATAATCAAATATCCAATGCTCTTTCTTTTCGGAGGGAGCATTTATTATTTGCTGGAAATTATCTTCCGTGGCTATTCATTCACGGCAATGATAATCTGCGGAGGCCTGTGCTTCACTATCTGCGGTGCAATCAATGAGAAGAACCGGTGCATGCCACTGGTTTTGCAACAGTTAGTTGCGGCGGCAGGGATCACGGCAATAGAATTTCTGTTCGGACTGGTTCTGAACGTATGGCTCGGTCTGCGTATGTGGGACTATAGCAATATGCCTGGAAATATCCTCGGTCAGATATGCCCTCAGTTCACGGCATTATGGTTCTTTTTGTCTGCACTGGGAATTATCTTGGACGATTATATTCGCTGGGTATTTTTCGGAGAAGAGAAGCCACATTACCACCTATTCCGGAAGAAGGAAGAGAGAAGAGAAAGAGAATGACAAAGCTACAGATTATCTCAAAGCTCTGGTCGGCAATCTATGACCTGGTATTTCTGGTCAAGGGAACACCGACAAAGAGCCTGGAAGAAATAGAGGCAGATCTTGACATTGTTGAGTATGCGTGCCGGAAGTATGCAGACTGTGACGATGATGAGATAACATTTGAGAGCAGAGGAGGGACAGCCTATGCGGATACGAGCAGAGCCACGGAAGTAGATTAGTTCTGAAAATCCGAAGTAAAATCAGAAAGGAGAAACCAATGCAGTTATTGATAGCTGCCGGTGTGCCATCTGCCATCGTAGCATTTTGTTTCTGGTTACTGGAAAGACGGATCCAGGAACGTGCAGAAGCGGAGAAAGACGAACGGGCACGCAGACAAAAAGAACAGGATGACAAAGAGAAGAACTGTGAGGAGTTACAGTACATGATGCTGAAAGCTCTTGACGGTTCTCTTTGTTTGTCGGAGGCAACAGCCAAAGCAGTACAGAGAATCCCGGATGCGAAGTGCAACGGGGACATGCACGCCGCATTAGACTATGAGCTGGAGCAGAAACATGATCTGGAGAACTTTCTGACAAGGCAGGGAGTAAACCATATCACGGGGGAATGAAATGGAAGGCTGTATTTGCATCATATCCGCTCGTATAGCGGTTAGGCAATAATTTCCCCATTCAAACAATTAAAAACGATACAGGGAACTATCAAGAGATTACAAAGCATATTAGGAGGATTGATTCTATGGAATTATTGAATTTTTTAAACCAGGTGCCGATTCCGGTTCTGATCCTGGTGATTGCAGTGCTGGTCGTTGTGACAGCAGTGGTCGTATATCAGTATGCGAAAGCGAAGGGACTGGATGGCATCCGGAAAGAGGTGTACAAGCTGTTCCTGCACGCTGAACATATCTACAAAGAGTCCGGCCAGGGAGAACAGAAACTGAAATGGGTAGTACAGCAGGCAAGAGGATTGCTGCCTAAGTGGTTGCAGGTAATCATGTCCGAAGAGGTACTGCTGAAAATTATTGACTGGTGGTTCAAGGAAGTTAAGGACCTTTTGGATGATGGAAAGGTAAATGGCTCTCAGAACTGATCGGAGAAGGGAGAGAGGAGCTATGGGCTTAAAAATCCTATTGGTGTACCTTTTGGGGATTTTGCTGTGTCAGCCGGTCTACATCTGGGGCATCCGGATATTGTGCCGGATGGAAGATGAAGACGAAGAACTATACTGCCAGGACAATGGCATGTATTATGAGCCAAACAAGCCGAATTATCCGCTTGTGATAGTGTTGCTGCTGATAGCAGGAATCTTCTGGCCGTTGGTAATTTTGTTTGCGGTGTTCGTTCCGTTGACATTTTTGCTGATGGACAAGATGGGACAGTTGCATCCGAAAGATGATGATGAGATGGACCCAGAAGAGGACACATACTTATGACCGGGTGGGGAGAAATCCCTGCCCCTTTTTTATGAATGAAGGAGAATTTACAAATGGCAATAGAACGGAATACATACACAGATATTTTGTTTGACGCTTTGATGGCTACTGGTTGCACGATATATGGTGCATGTGCGGCTATGGGGAATATTTACGCAGAATCCGGAGCGAATCCCCGGAATCTGGAAAATCTCTGCGAGAAGAAATTGAACTATAAATACACGGACGATACCTACACGGAAGCAGTAGACTCCGGAAAGATAACGAGAGCGTTGTTCCTGCATCCGTTGGGAGATTCCAGGCAGTACGGTTACGGATTCTGCCAGTGGACATCTGCCGGAAGAAAGGCCGGCCTTTACGATCTGGTCAAGTCCAGAGGAGTGTCCATCGGAGATGCGAAGGCGCAGACGGAGTATATGCTGAGCGAATTGCAGAAGAGCTATAAGAGCGTCTGGAAGGTATTACAGACAGCGACATCAGTACAGGAAGCGTCTGATATCTTTCTGGTTAAGTTCGAGGCTCCGACGAATACCGGTTCGGCAGTGAAGAAAACAAGGGCTTCTTACGGGGAGCAGTATTTAAAGATTTACCAGAATCAGAAGAAGGAGGAAAACAAAGTGAGCAAAATTGAAAATGCAGTAGCAAGAGCAGAGGCAATCGCCCTGGACGATTCACACGGTTACGACCAGGTAGACCGTTGGGGCAAACCGAATTACGATTGTTCCGGGCTGGTAATCAGATGTTTGGAAGAGGCCGGAATCCCGGCAAAGTCAAGCGGAGCAACCTATACAGGCAACATGCCGGAGGTTCTGCCAAAAATCGGATTCAAGGATGTTGTAAAATCCGTGGATCTGGCAACCGGTAGCGGAATGATCCGTGGAGATGTCCTGCTCGGAAATGGACACACAGCATTCTACTGCGGAAATGGTAAACTGGTGCACGCAAGTATCAACGAGAAAGGAACGGTCACAGGAGGAAAGTCTGGAGATCAGACCGGTAGAGAGATCTGCATCCGCAGCTATTACAATAAGCCGTGGATTCATGTGTACCGCTACACCGGAGTGACAGCATCTGCATCCGGAACGGTTAATGTGAGAAATTATCTCCAGAAAGGTGATTCCGGGGACGCAGTAAAAGAAATGCAGAAAATGCTGATCGGCTGCGGATTCTCCTGCGGAAGTTCCGGAGTAGATAGTTCCTTCGGCGGAGCCACGGAGAAAGCTCTGCTTGCGTTCCAGGCATTTTACGGTTTGGAGCAGGATGGCAAGTACGGACCGGCATCTAAGGCTAAGTTGGTTTCTGTTTACAACGGAAAGACAGCAGCCAGTGCCAGTGCTCCGGAAAAGAAGAACACTCCGTCTTATACTGCCGGACATGAATACACCTTGCAGGTAGAGCTGAAAGTCCGGACGGGTCCTGGAACAAACTACAACGCAAAGAAACATACGCAGTTGACGGCTGACGGCCAGAAACACGATAAGGACAATGATGGCTGCCTGGATGCAGGAACGGTCGTAACGTGCCAGGAAGTACGGAATGTCGGAAACGATATCTGGATGAAAGCACCGAGCGGTTGGATGGCTGCTTATTACGATGGCAAAGTATACATCAAATAATGCCTTTATGGCAAGGAACTAAGAAAATTAAACACACCTCTTATGGTCAAAAAAGGAAAATATGTCACATTGCCCCGGTATCACGCCGGGGCTTCTTTTTTTATTGCGGAGCAAGTCTGTAGAATAAATCAATATACAAAATTCACAAAAATTCCCCTTCAAATTTGACGAAATGTGCCTGAGCAACGACAGACGTTTTTAGATACTAACTTATGCCTAAGAGCTAAAAGCTGGTATAGAAGCGTGTACGATGTTATAGGCCTATATGTTAAAAATGCAATTCTGCGAAGTTCAATCTGGGTTCCGAAGTTATCCACAAGAAGAATGTTGATAATGTGAATAAGTCGAAAAATCGAAGCAATTTGATTTCCTATATATAAAATCTTGTAAGATTTCTTACATGATTCCTACACCATAATTAGAGATAGAGTAAGAGATAGAGATAAAGATAGATAAAGAGATAAAAAAGAATAGCACCTTGCGTTGCAAAGATGCTACACACACTGATTCGACAGCTCGAAAAATAATTGAAAAATAGAAGTAAAACACTTGACACGTTCGAGTTATCGAAGTATAATGAAGTTACAAAATAACAAAACAAATACACGATACAGAGTAATGCAGGCGGCAAGGTTGATGGAATAGTACATATGCTTGCCAGACGGTTCCAACCCCGTAGGAATGCAGAGGACAGAACGAATGAGAAAGGAGGAATTGCCCGTTGGGAAAAAGAAAACGTAGGATTGAAGAAAAAGAAGAAGAGCTGCTCTCAGAGCAGTTGAAGAAGACCAAAATTGAAATTTATGAATGCTGGACACATATCGTAATTTCCATAGTAACAATGCTGATAGCAGTTGTTACGGCAGTTTTGACCTGGTTCAAGTAATGTTCTGAAAAACAGCTCGGTAGCCGGGGAGACAAGTTCTCCTCGTGCTACCAAGTTTATCACAGAGGAGGCAGAAAGTAAATGAAGAAAAGCAGAAGAATGTTTTCACTGGCTATGCTGGTGTGTTTGATCGTCGGAGTTTCGACCGGAATCAGAGAATGTATCGGAGCCGCATGTGCGCTGGCATTCGTAAATGCAACACTCGGACTGGAAGATTTAGAGAAGAAAATGGAGGATAAGAAATAATGGATGCAAAGAATCAGCAGGACAGAGCAAAAATGGTAGAAGAAGCGGTTGGTCGTATGTGCCGCCTGGGAATGATGCCGCAGGTAATCACAAAATTCAGAAAGCAGGGAACGGTCCTTAAATCTGAGACGGCAGGTATTCTGTACGATTTGAACGATGAGGAGAAGAAAGCTGTTGCCGACTGGGAAGAAAAAAGCGGCGGTATTGTATACGCTGCAATATTGAGCAATATGGTGTTTGGAAGATGCTTGGCGTTGCTGTATGTTAGTGCAGAGGAAGAAGAGTGGGAACTGGATAGAGAAGACCTGGACGGGAGGGTTCCACTTGCGTATGTGGCGAACCTGGATGCACCGGAATGTTCCGAACTGGGAAATATCGGAATTGCACCTGCAAACGGTGGCTTGGTAAGAACAGAGTAGGAGGTGGCGTGGTGCTGGAGTATAACGAGCAGACGGAAAATCTGATGGAAATAGCGATGATGCTGGAACAGCTCAAGGGAGAGAGTGAGTATCTGTTTGAGGTACTGACAGACATTGATAGCATAACCTGGAAACAGAAATTTGTGGACTGGGCGAATGAGTTCACAGAAACCTACGAGCCGAACAAGGATGTGTGGCCGGGAAATTACCTGGAAGTGATCGAGGGATTCGCCAGAGAGAAAATCTTGGAGTTTGCCGGAGTGGAGGACAAGGAATAATGAATTTGAGAAGAGCGGGCAAAGGAATTGTCAGAAAAGGTAAGCGGCCGAGCGTATACAGAATCGGCTTCAATGATGGCGATGAAACAGAGCTGACCGCAAATGGCATAAATGAGCTGGAGGAATTATGGCGGTCCTTGTGTCCGGAATTTGAATGCGAACCGGACAGCGTAAACTATGTAGAGAGAGTAGGATATGAGGAGGAAGACTGATGGGAAAAGAGTATGAGAAAATCAAGGCCGAGATAAGCGTCCGAATCAGCACTGAGGATATTGACGATATTGTTACAACGGCACTGGAGGGCGGTATTTGCTACTGGTGCAGGCGAGCAGAAGTCAAAGGAAAGTATCTCGGAGAATTTGAATCGGAGCAGATCAGCAGAGGAGGAGTCCTGGTGTTGCATGATTCGGTGGACGGCAAGAAGAGAGAACTGAACAAGGAAAAGTTGCTCAGCGGAGTAAAACAGTATCTGGAGGATGAAGACAAGCCGTACAATATCCTGGTGGATGCGACAGACCCTGTAGGATGCAGCAAAGGAGTCTATGAATTGGATTGCTGCATGGTAGATGCGACAGTGGCAGACATGATTATCCAGTATGCGATATTCGATGATGTTATTTACGGATAGGAGGACACCGGGATGGAGGAAAAGAAAATTGTAGTGTATGTCCTGCATGGGTTCTGGGAGAACGAATTTACAAATGGGTGTGCAGTGGTGGATGTGTCGATTGACCTGGAGGCGGTCATGAAGAAACTGGATGAAATCGTTGAGAGCAAGGCACGAGAGTATGTGAAGGTGCAGGAGGATAAAGCCGAGGAAGAACGGGGATTCCGGTGTTTTGAAATATGGGATGAGAACGGGCAGAGTGCTAAATTCTATATCGTAGAGCAGTATCTAGAATTATCACAGAGTATGATGGAGGCGATTGCTGAATCGTTAGCGAAAGGAGCAGGAAAATGAGAAAAGCATATCTGTGTGAGCATACAGTACCGCCGGTTTGGTGGTTTACCTTCGCAGACAGAAATGCGTTGGGAGAGGAAATTATAGTAGAGTTCCGAAAGAACGAAAACACGCATGGAAAGCATTCACTTCCGGCAATGTGGAAGAGAAAGGGATTCATAGATAAAGAACCGGAAACGTGGTGGGGCGTTCAGACCTATGTAACGGACCGGCAGGACAGATGTTCCGGAAAGTACAATCCGACAACCAAGGATGGGAAACTGAATTTTGAGTGGCTGTTGGAGGCGACCGAGGAAAATCAACAGAAGATAATTGATGAGATTTACCGCAGGGCAAATGCTATCTGGTACAGGGAAGATTGGCATCTGGAAGACCTGGAAGAAGCAATTCGAAACGCAGGCCTGGAAGTAACCCAGGAAAGAGTAGACAAGCTGTTGGAAGAGTGTCACCGGATATTTGATGATAAATCCGGAAGAAATGAGATGCTGGCTCAGAAAGCAAGTGAGCTGTTTGAGGAGGAGTAGGAAATGTTTGGAAGACTGATTCTTGATACCTATGTACAGGACAGATGCCGGGACGTCAGATTTAAGGATGAGCATTTGACCTGGTTTGAGATAAAAAAGAATGATGCGAAGCGGATTGTTAAGAGAATGGGTTGGGAGAGTCTGGCAGATTTTCTGAACAATTACACCTGGGATGATACGGAGATTCTGTACCAGATAGCTGATAGCTGCGGAATGATAGTCGCTGATTGGATTGAAAGAGAGGTAGAGGATGGAAGAAATTAGAGGAACTGACTGCAACGAGCTGATAAAAAAGGTTCTGGAAGTTGAGGAGTTGCGACCAGTGGACCTGGCAAAGAAAATCGGGGTGAGCAGACAGTATGCGAACCAGATTATTTCCAGAAGCAAATGTGGTATTCGCTGTGACACGTTGGAGAAAATCGTAAGTGCGTTGGGATATGAAATCGCCCTGGCAAAAATAATTGAAAAATAGAAGTAAAACACTTGACACGTTCGAGTTATCGAAGTATAATGAAGTTACAAAATAACAAAACAAATACACGATACAAATGGAGGTAGTCAAGATGAACGCATTAGTAATATACAGAAGCCTGTTAAGTGAAAGAGATAAAAATGAATTTGGTTATCCGGAATGGGATGCAGCACAGAAGATGCTGTGGGTGTTCATTAAAAAAGCCCTGGAAGCTGGAGAAGAAGGCATTGCTGATGAAATCGTAGATGAGCTGTATTCTTTGAGCGATTGTGGATGCACGCTGGAAGATGAGGCAGTGAAAGCAGATTTGGAGATGCTTGAAAAGTATGGATTTGGTAGCCGAGCAGACAAAGTAAGAGAGCTTTGTTGGAAGTAGGCTTATTTTTTTTACCTGTAAGGTTCGAGAAATCGAAGTAATAATTCAAAGGAGCGAAGAATATGGCAAAGAGATCAAGAGCAAACAGAACTGAAAAGGCTACATACCAGAACATCCGGAATGAGCACAAATACATAGACGTTGTTCATCATGGAGATGGTCATTATTACATAATCCAGTACATAAAGCATGAGCTTCCAGAAAGAACGGTTGTCAATTATATGGGAACCAGATGCGGACACAAGCAGAAGTTCAGAATTGGAAAAGGGACGCTGTTGAGCATCCTGGAAGATTACAGGAAGGTGGAGGCATAGAGGTATGACAAAGCAGGAATTTGAAAAGAGAATTGGGGCTGAAATAAGCCAGAAAGATTATTCCATCGTGGAGCATGTGTATACATGGCATCCGTCCATCAGCGAGGTAGAGGGTAAGGAACAGATAGCAGAGTTGTATAAGTCCTTTGGAATGCCAATCATCAAGAATATGATGGAGGCTGCGAACTATGCAGAGACGCTTGACCGGGCAATGGCACAGGCACAGAGACAGGTGGAGGAGCTGAGAAAGCGAATCATCAGAGTTGCGAAAGGAGACCTGGTAGTGGAACAGTGCATTACAGAGGCTAATAAATTATTTGAGACGGTCAACGATCCGCATGAGTGGGATGTGGCAGTTTCTTATCTGAAAAAAAGATACGGAGCAGATGCAGTAGACGAAGCCATTAAAATTGAGCATCTGGAAATGTAGGAGAGGAGTGAGAGTATGGCAGACAGAAGCAATGCCCGGCTGAATGAAGAGATTGAAAGCAAAATCAGACAGTGGGATGGCACAATATTTGGAGCATCATTGAAAAATATGTATGAGAACGGCACGAGCTATGAAGGTATCTGTGAGTATGCAGATATTGATTACAAAGATTACGAGGAGGAATAGAGATGGCGGACATGACGCTGAGAGAGTTTTGTGAGAGATACCGCAAGGGAGATTTCCTTGCAAAAGACAGAAATACCCAGATTGAGGCCGGTTGGTATGACTGGTTTTGCAGTGACAAAGCACTGGCAGGCCGGTTGGCGAAAATCTGGAGCATCTTGAAAGGGGTTACGAGCAATTACATCTTGGATAACTACAGAGTATGGTTCAAGAATAACTGCCCGATGGTCGGTCCGCTCTATGATGATGTAAGATTCGAGCCGCTTGACGAAGAGAAGAGGGATGAGTTGTATTTTGGAGTTGCTATCGATGATGAACGCAGAGACAACAAGTACATTATCTTCACTGCCAGAAATGATTACGAGGATGAGTGCGGATTTAATAATGTCCGAGAAGTACGGCAGTTCATCAATGGGTGGGAAGAAGAGCTGAAAAATGAGGAGTTTTACAAAGAAAGGGAGCGGAAGAAAGAAGAGCTTAAAAAGGAGAATGATAGATGCCTTGCGCTGTTAAGAAAAGCAGATGAGGTTCTGGGAAAGCATGAGGAATAATGTATGCAGGATATGAAAGTGGCACTGTTCACGATTGAGGATTTGAAAAATAATCATCCGGATTATTACAGACGGTTAAACCCGAAATGCCAGGTTTGCCAGAATATTTTAAGCAGCAGTGAATGCGATATGTGCGAGGATTTTGATATGTTCGCCAGAGCAAAGGAGGAAATGAAGTGAAACAGGCAGAGTTTGCGGAACTGAGCAGGGAAGTAATGCCGGTACTGGATAAGCTGACGGAGATTGCAGGCCAGCATGGAACGGCAGAAAAGCTGGTAAGCATTACATTGAGTGCAGAAGGTTATATTCATTTTACGGTACATGACAGTGGAATGTGTCTGAGCAGATTAAAAAGAGAAGATGCACCGGAGTTGGAAATCAGAAAACAGTTATCCCAGGAAATGGGAAGAGAGGAGAACTGATATGGCAAGTTTGAATGTTAAGACAGAGTATTCAGAGTATAAGGACTGTAAGTTAAGAGTCGGTAAGTATGTGGAAGACAATAGCGTTGCTGTTGAAATTTATAACAGATGGGATGGACCTATTGCGAGAGTAACCACCTGCCTGTGCGATCATTCGTTGTCAGAAGATGAGGCGTATGTTGACACCAATAATTGCCATTGGGCGGTGGCTCTTCTGGAAGAAAACGGATTTGCGGAGAGAACCGGGCGTACTCGGAGAAGCGGTTACTGCGAATATCCGGCAATGAAATTTGACAGAAGCAAGATGGCAGAGTTTGAGGAGGAAAGTTAAGATGGAGAGCTATAGAGAGTTAAGAGACAGACAGCAGAAAGAGTTCAATGAGCTGCCGTTGGGGTTTGCGTTCTCAGATAAGCAGTTTGATGAAATGATGGGAAAATGGGGACTTGACCCGGAGAAAGACCTGGATAAGATTTATCGGATTCCGGGCGGTGGATTCATCCAGAAGAAAGATCACAAGCGTTTCCATGAGGTACTGGACCGGCACAACGCTGAGATGGAGGCGGCAAAGGCGGCCGATGAAGATGGAACAGGATTTCTTTACCAGATGTTCAAGTACGAACTGGATAATCACGAGTACGGATATACTGGAGATTTTGAAGATACTTTGGATAGCTTGGGGCTGACCTGGGAAGAGGTTGCAGCATCTCCAAGATTGTTAAAGGCACTGGATAAAGCGTCTGCGGAGATTAGAAAGAGAGAGGGGTGCTAAAGATGGAACTGAAAACGATTGATGGTTGACATAAGAGCGGTTGCGGTGACTGGGACACATACTGCAAGCCGGGAGAGTTGGTAGATGAAGGTGTGGCGGACTACTTTCTGGATATTCTGCCACCTCGGACGATGAAGAAAGGGTATTTCCAGGTAGGAGAGCCACATAGTCATGCAGTTAATCCGGAAACGATGCAGAGCTGCGGAACATATGCTACGTTCGTAAGAGCCGGAGGAGGCATGTGGGAGTACAAGGGACATTGTTTTCCGAATGGATTGACGGAGGCAGAACGCTACGTTAAATATGACGGATTGAAAGATTTCTTCCAGAAGACATATAAGCTGATGGCAGGTATAGTACAGATTCCGAGACCTCACATCTTTTGCAAGGATGGATTCAAGATGAGTGTGCAGGCTGGAGATTCACTGTATTGTACGCCGAGAACGAATCTGGAGAGCGGAGAGTATGAAACGTGTGAGGTTGGATTTCCGAATCAGAGAGAAGAATTACTGATGCCGTATGCAGAAGACCCGGAAACCCCGACAGAAACGGTATATGGATATGTTCCGGTAACATTGGTGGAGCAGATTATTGAGAAACATGGCGGCTGGTTCGAGAGCAAAATCCCGTTCGCTTAAGGAGGTGTGGAGCATGAAAAAGTTTATGAAGAGCATGAAGAAATTTTTTAAGGCAATGAAGAAGCTGGCGAAGTAGGGAGGCAGAGATCATGAATAAGTCAAGAAATATGAAATCCGGAGCAGGCTATATGCTCCGGAGAGAAGATTATAAAAGAGTGAAGAAGATGGACCGGCAGCAGTTTGAGAACTTCTGCAAGAATCTGTACCAGACAGCGTATGAGGAGGGCAGACGGTCGGTTCCTGGGATTGACATTACGGAAGTGCAGAAAGCAATCAGCGAGACACCGGGAATCGGAGCGAAGAGACTGGAGGCAATCATGGAAAGCCTCAACAGCAGATTTGCAAAGGAGAGAGATGTGTGATGAAAAGAACGGAGCGGACAGTAAATGTCAAAGCCTGGGGCCGTCTGGGAGCAAAGAGAGTTGTTTTATACGAAGACAGAGATGAACTTAGATTTACGGATGGGTTCCACGATATGAGAATGACCCAGGCCAGAATGGAAGCCTTTGTTCCTGGTGGCGATGCAGTTTTGGCAGATGTGTACCGGAGAGTGAGAGGAACCAGAAGCTGGCATCCGGTTGTAAAAGAGTTGAAAAAATTATTGGATGAGAGAGGCGGAGAAGCGTATGAAGATTGAACCGAGAAAAGAATCGGACAGAGGCGGTTGGCTGTGTATGCCGTTGGTGGCCAATGTGCCAGCAGGAAAAGAAGGATGGAAAAAAGTGCGTTGCCCGGTATGCGGAGCGTTTTGCTGGAAAAGACCGGAGGATGCAGGAGCGATTTATCACAGCAAACTTGACGGAGCGTGCTGTACGTTATGTGCTTTGAAGAAAGGAGCTGGCAGATTATGAAGAGAAGCGAACAGATTGTAGAATTGATGGATGATGTAAAGAAGATCATCTCACAGATGGCAGTGGTGGATGTATGTGAGGAAGAGAAACCGGTAGAGGTTGGAAAAACCATCATGACAAGCCGGGAGGTAGCGGATATGTTCCAGGAATACCACTCGGTTACATATCGCAGAATCGCACAGTTTATTGTAGAACTGGAACCGATGGAGCAGACAGAGTTCAAAATGGCACAGTTCAAAGCAAGACACCAGGAGTACCCGATGTGGGAACTGACCGAGAAAGCCTGCAAGCTCTATCTGGCGAGAATGAAAAGAGATAGATGCTACGGAAAAAAGAAGACCGGCATTGAGAAAATGGAAAAAGAACTTCGCTGCCGGGTAAGCGGCCAGAAACTGGTGGAGGATGCAGAGAGCGGATATAAGGATGTACGGGAGTTGTTCAATCAGTTTATTACCGGCCCGAAGGGAGAAAACCGGGAGATTCCGGAACTGACACAGGCCTACGAACGGCTGAGAGCAGTTATGGAGGCACAGGTTCCGGGAGCAAAAGCTGATACGGTCATAACATCCGCGGTGTATGATGTGGCGATAGAGTCCGAAATGCAAGGATTCATTTACGGATTTCAGTTGTTCGGAGCGGTTCTGCAGGGGTGCGGAAACACAAGAAGATGCGCCGGAGAAAATTAAGGGCAGGAGGATGATAATTTGGAAAGATTAAAACCATGTCCGTTTTGTGGTTGCGGAGACAGGAGAGTGGGAACCCGGAGGATGGGTAACAACGGATATAGAATCTGTTGCTCGAAGTGCGGAAGTCTCGGACCTCATGTATCAGTGAAGGACTGGAACGGGCAGAAGGAGCTTGCACAGAAAGAGGCAAGAGAAAAATGGAATGAAAGGGCGTGAGAAAATGGATAGAGAAGAGTTTATGAGAGAGTTGGAAGATATGTTCCAGGATGAGCCGGATAACAATAAACTGAATGTGGTTCTGGACCTTGCGGATGCGTATGTAGAATATGAATACGAGGAAAGAAAAAAGTCTGAAAAAGTGCAATGGGGAAAAGATGTGTGTGCTGCGGCAGGAGAGGATACAGATGAATTTCCGGAGCAGGTGTTTGTTTCTATTTCTGAGAAGTTAGAGGACAGAATGCTGGAGAATAACGGCGATCTGGAATATGCAGTAGTGCAGGAAGTTGTAAATGAGTTCTGGGAGCGGGAGGAAGGGAAAGATGCTGATTGTAAGCCAGAATAAAGAGAAGGTGTTGTGGTTCGGAAGAGCCTTTAACGCCCTGGAATATTCAGAACAGGTAAACCACAAGGGAAAGAAGGAAACCGTCAGATACACAATTTGCATATCTGATGGTTGTCTGGAAGAGATTGCAGAGTATCAGACAAAGGAACGGTGCTTGCAGGTGCTGAAAGATTTCTGCGGAGCATATGAAAATGAATGTTATACGGTTGAGTTCTTCGACACTGCGGCCCAGGCAACAAGACCGGCAATGTACAAGAAGAACATCGTGTATGAGTTCCCGGCGGAGTAATGTGAAGGAGGGCGATGATGGAACACAAGATCACAATCATGAAATATCAGACGATGTTTCCGGGGATGACAAAAAAGCTGTTCGATGAGAAAGAGAGATTCTATCAGATTGCAGTCATCAGCATCAGACTGGATAATCTCCAGACACAAGGTGCGGTACTGCAGAAAATGGGAAAACCAACAAAGAGCGGCACTAGAATGACGTTTGCACCGGTGCAGAGTGCTGGAGAGTATGAGGCAGAGATGCAGCGGATTCTGGAAGATGGGAAAAAGTTGGGTCTGAAATTTGAAAAGAAAAAGGAGGAAAAGTAATGGAGAGCAGTGAAGTTGTAAAAATCAGAGTAGAGAATATATATCCGCATCCGGATAATCCGAGAAAAGACCTCGGAGATGTGACGGAGCTGGCGGAATCAATGAAGAAGCATGGAGTTATGCAGAATCTGACGGTTATTCCGGCGAGTGCGCTGACAGCAGACCCGGAAGACCAGCCGGACGCTGACAAGGTTTCAGTAATCAGTGATTTCCATGCGCTGATAGGTCATAGAAGACTGGAGGCGGCAAAATTAGCAGGCCTGGTAGAAGTTCCATGCCAGATTAGAAGCAAGATTTCCCGTAAAGAGCAGGTAGGTATCATGCTGTTGGAGAATATTCAACGTGAAGACCTTACCATCCAGGAACAGGCCCAGGGATTCCAGATGATGCTCGATTTGGGAGATACGGAAGACCAGATTGCAGAAAAGACCGGATTCAGTAAATCAACCGTCCGGCATAGGCTGAATATTGCGAAGCTGGACCAGGAGAAATTGAAAGAGAAGCAGCAGGACGATGCTTTTCAGCTCACATTGAAAGACCTGTACGAACTGGAGAAAATCAAGGATGTAGAGATGCGAAATGAGATTCTGGATAAGGCCAGCAGTTCCAGAGATATTGTGAGCCGGGTTCAGAATGAGATTACAAATGCCAAGAAGAAAGAGAATGCAAAGAAGCTCAAAGCGAAGCTGAAAAAGATGGGAGTAGAGAAAGCACCGGAGCAGTATTCGCAGCAGATGTACAATGGGAAATGGAAAACAGTGATTGAGTTCAACTTAGCAGACGATGTTCCGGATGAAATCAATCTGCCAGAGCAGAAAGGGCAGATGTACTGGTATGAGATGTGGCGAGATTTGAGAATCGTTACGAAAGCTCCGAAGGAAAAAAAGAAGCCGACAAAAGAAGAACTGGCGAAGAAAGAGCAGGAAAGAAAGTCGAAGGAAATAAAAGAGATTTTGAAGGGAAGTGCCACCAGAAGGAAGGAATTTATTGCTGGAATTATCTCTGGAAAAATCCCGGCTCTTAAAGACGAAAATGCAGCGAGAGAAAAAATCTGGGATGCCCTGGTGCTGATTGGTTATGGTCTGTACGGTTCGGTTGCGAGAGGCTTTTTCTTGGAGGGCGATGAGTGGAAGTACAGTGAAGAAGAGAGAAAGCAGGCAAATGAGACATTCAAAGGATTGAGCATCACACATCAAATGCTTGTGTTTCTGCATGGGTCGATGATTACTGTAGGAGAAACCTATGATTATAGCGGACGCTACGCCAAAGAAAAGGCGGATAAACTGCTGAAAGGGTATGAAGCCCTCGAACTGTTTGGGTGGTTCTTTGAGATGGATGAGGAGAAGCAAGTTCTGGACGGAACAAGTGAGTTATTTGCACCTGCGGAAGAAAAGTAAACTACTGACTTGCCAACTGGCGCAAAGTCGGTTATTATAATAGGAAGAAGAAGCTACAAAGTAGCGGTACATAAGTAGTGAAATGAAGGCACGCCCTCTACATGGGGGATGCGATGTTCATACGATAGAAAGGGACAACCTATGTCAGAAAATGATTTTATCATTGTAGATGAAGAAGAGACAAACAAGGAAGACAACAGACAGGACACTGGCAGGGAAGAAGAAAAAAAAGAAGTGACAACTTCTGACCATTCTGAAAAAGATGATGACGGATATGAGAGAATATGTTTTATTTGTCATCGCCCGGAGAGTGTGACTGGGAAGATGGTTGAGCTTCCGAATAATATCGCAGTATGTCCGGATTGTATGCAGAGAAGCTTTGATATGATGAACAATAGTTCGATGGATCTGAGCAAGATGATGAACATTCCGGGCGTACAGTTTTTGAACCTTTCGGATCTTGATAATCTGCAGCCAAAGGCACAGAAGATCAAACAGAAGAAGAAAAAACCGAAAGAGTTTAAACAGTTGGATATTAAAAAGATTCCGGCGCCTCATAAGATCAAAGCCCGTCTGGATGAATATATTGTCGGACAAGAGTATGCAAAGAAAGCAATCTCTGTAGCGGTATATAATCATTATAAACGTGTGGCAACCGGAACAATGGATGAGATTGAGATAGAGAAATCAAATATGCTCATGATTGGGCCTACAGGATGTGGTAAAACATATCTGGTTAAGACACTGGCGAAGCTTTTAGATGTGCCGTTGGCGATCACAGATGCAACATCTCTTACAGAGGCAGGATATATCGGTGATGACATCGAAAGTGTTGTTTCCAAGCTTCTTGCAGCAGCAGACAACGATGTTGAGCGTGCGGAACAGGGAATTATTTTTATTGATGAGATCGATAAGATTGCCAAGAAAAAAACTTCCAGTCAGAGAGATGTGAGTGGTGAATCTGTGCAGCAGGGAATGCTCAAACTCTTAGAGGGAAGTGAAGTTGAAGTTCCGGTAGGCGCGAACAGCAAGAATGCAATGGTTCCACTGACAACAGTGAATACAAAAAATATTCTGTTTATCTGTGGAGGTGCATTCCCGGATCTTGAAGACATTATCAAAGAGCGTCTGCAGAAGAAAACGTCGATGGGCTTCAATGCAGAACTGAAAGATACAGTCGAGCATGATGAAGAGCTACTCTCTAAAGTGACAATTGAGGACTTAAGAAAATTCGGTATGATCCCGGAGTTCTTAGGACGTCTTCCGATTGTATTTACATTAAAGGGACTCGACAAAGAGATGCTTGTCAAGATCTTAAAAGAGCCGAAAAATGCAATTTTAAAACAGTATCAGAAGCTGCTGGCATTAGACGAAGTGAAGCTTGAGTTTGATGACAGCGCATTAGAAGCAATTGCAGAAAAGGCAATGGAAAAAGATACCGGAGCCAGAGCACTGCGTGCGATCATTGAGGAATTTATGCTGGATATTATGTATGAGATTCCGAAAGATGATAATATTGGAGAAGTAACAATTACAAGAGCTTATATAGAAGGTACCGGCGGACCGGTTATTCAGTTGAGAGGCCAGGCAGTACCGAGATTAGATGGATAAAGTGAGATTTTAGAAAGAGAAGTTTTGTTCAAAAATCTGAAAACTGATTGGGGAATTAGTTTAAAAAAATCACAAAAAGGAAGAGAGAAAAATGGACACATACAGATACTTACTGGATTTAGCAATTATTCTTATATCTACAAAATTACTTGGACTATTAACAAGACGAGTACAGATGCCGCAGGTTGTTGGCGCACTTCTGGCGGGATTGATCCTCGGACCGGCAGGATTTGGAATTCTGGCAGAGACTTCATTTATCCATGAAGTTGCAGAAATCGGAGTTATTGTTCTGATGTTTACTGCAGGTATGGAGACGGATATCAAAGAGCTGAAAGCAAGTGGAAAAGCTTCTTTTATTATTGCTCTTTGTGGTGTGATCGTTCCACTGATCGGAGGTTATGGTGTTGCCTGGTTCTTTAACCGTCCAAACATGGCAGGAAGTAACCTGTCATCCCCTGTAGTTCTTCAGAATGTCTTTATTGGAGTTGTACTCACAGCAACGTCTGTAAGTATTACAGTAGAGACATTGAAAGAATTAGGAGCATTGAAGAGCCGTTCAGGAAATGCAATCCTTGGTGCTGCGATCATTGATGATGTTCTCGGTATTATCGCACTGACAATCGTTACAAGTCTTGCAGATGATTCTGTAAAGCTTGGAATGGTTCTGATCAAGATCATTGGATTCTTCGCATTTTCAGGTGTTGTCGGATTCATTTTCTATAAGATGTATAAGAAATGGGTTGACGGAGCTGAGAAGGAACTGCATCGTCATACGATTATTGCGTTTGTATTCTGCTTGCTTATGGCATTTATCGCAGAAGAAGTTTTCGGTGTTGCAGATATTACAGGTGCATATATCGCAGGATTAATTATTTCCAACGTACAGAGATCTACTTATCTGGAGTCTAAGTTTGATACGTTGTCTTACCTGCTTCTGTCACCGGTATTTTTCGCAAGTATCGGTCTGAAGGTAAACCTTCCACAGATGTCAGTATCCATCATTATGTTCGCAGTTGTTCTTACAGTTGTGGCAGTTCTTACTAAGATAGTCGGCTGTGGACTTGGTGCAAAGCTTTGTGGTTACAAGAACTATCAGGCAAAACGAATCGGAGTGGGAATGATCTCCCGTGGTGAGGTTGCCTTGATCGTAGCAAGTAAAGGTTCCGCACTCGGACTTATGAGTTCTTCCATCTTAGGACCGGTTATCGTAGTGGTTGTTATTACAACAGTCATCACACCGATTCTTCTGAAAGTAGTGTTCGCTCCTGGAACAGGACCGTCAACACAGGTAGAAGCTGCAAAGAAGGTTACAAGCTACTATGAGAATCGAGAAGATAACAGATAGAACAAAAGAGAAAAGAATCGATAAAAGATATTGTAGAAACTTTGAGGTCATGGGACAGTTAAAGCTGTCTCATGACCTCAAATGTGTTATAGAGGTTTAATTGTCCGTATCCCCATTCACGGTTAGGGTATTCCATACTGTCTGGTCGGATGGCTCCAAGAACAAGAAGGCTTTTGATCTGGAATACATCGATGCCGGGCATTTTGCGTTCATAGAGCTGCCATTCTAACATAAGTGCGACTGCCCCGGCGGTGATAGCGGCTGCGGCGCAGGAGCCGCTGCGCACGGCAAAACGGTTTCCTGGAAGAGCTCCTTTGATATTAATCCCGGGAGCAGTGATGGAAGGATTTTCAAATCTTGTTCTTGTATAGCCGCGTCCGGATGCCTGGGCGACTGCACCATTGCTGCCGTCGTAATAGGAGACCGTCAGAGGACTAGGGGCATTGGCCGGGTTTGTAAGAGTCGTGTAAGGATCTGATTCAAGGAAATAGACTTCTCCGTCTAAAAATTCTGTGACAGGAAGCCAGATATGGAAATCACCATTAATCAGGCGGGTCGGTTCTACGATGATTTTCCAGATGCCTTCTGCCGGGGTACGGAAACGGAAGAAGATGAGTTCAGAGTTTGCTTTTTCGACCAGAAGCCGGTAGTCAACAGAGACGCGGGTCTTTTCAAAGAGAAAATCAATGTCTGCGCTTGTGCCTACATGAAATGGAATTTTGGATGTATTTTCCCCGGACGGTGAAATAATTGAAATTGAGAAGAGATTGGGGATCAGTACCCAAAGTTCCAAAGTGAAACCGGATACATTTTCACCAACCCGGATCTCTACAGTTTTACGGTCATTTTCTGACTGGATCGTATTGAAATAATGATGACGTTTGTCTGCTTCATTTCCCGCGCCGACCACAGCAATCCGGTCGGGCATCAGACTGTAGCTGCCGAGTAATGCGGGAAGCGGAAGTGTGCCGACATGACCGCCAAGATTAGAGCCTATAGTGATACACATGACAAGTGGAAGCCCCAGTTCATCTGCCAGATCATTCAGATATTTTAATCCAAGGATCAGATCTGTTTCCTGATAGCAGACGGCTGTTTCCGTGATGCAGTAATAATCCCGCAGATATTGCTTCGCTTGTTTTAATTTGACAACAGCGAGAGTAGATTCCGGAGCGGCTCCCAGAAACTGTTCGTCAGCGTCAGCATTTCCGGCAGCGAGACTGGCAATATAAGTTCCATGTCCGTCGATATCGACAGAAGGGACCTGTGACAGTGGGGAATCAGAAGAAAGTGCCAGATCAATCTCTTCCTTACGGTATTCACTTCCGTAGAAAAAGTCTCTGGGTGGAGTTCCGCTTTGGATAGTCTGATCCCAAAGTGCCGCAATTCGCGTGGTACCGTCCAGATTGCGGAAAACTTTGTTTTGATAGTCAATTCCGCTGTCAAGAAATCCAATCAGAACGCCTTTTCCTTTTAATTGAAGTGCCGGATAGTTCTGCACAGGAAGGATGCCGGTCTGGTTCAATGTTTCCATAGCGACAGGAGCAAAACAATTCGGAATGGAATTATAAGAAAAACGCGTCAGAGAGATTGGTTCTACAAGTTCTTTGGAAAAATAAATGCACTGATATCCAAGCCCGGCATCCTGGATACATGGATCTTTTTTCAGAAGTTCATTGAACAGTGGAGTGCGCAGCAGATTACTGATGAAGTCGCGTGTATCTTCGGAGAGTATCTGTTCCCTGCAAGTTTCAAGATCATTCATAAGATGACTCCTGAGTTGAGTTGTAGAAAGGATATGCAAGAAGGATTCTATTTATGAAATTAGTCTAAAAATAATAGAAAATGACTTCAAAAACTGGAAGAATACGATATAATAAGACCAAGAGAAATTGTAGATCACCTTTCTGGTGGTTGAGATGATACAGCAATGATAAGAAGGGAGATTTCAGTATGAAAGATTTTTTTGAAGATTTAGGAAAACGTCTGAGCGAGACAGCAGAGGCAGTGACAGCAAAGGCAGGAGACGCGATTGAGATACAGAAATTAAAAGCACAGATCAGAGAGCTTGCAAGAGGAAATGCAGAAGATCTGATGGAACTTGGTCAGAGTATTTATGACAGATTTGAGAATGGAGAAGAACTGGATGAGGCTTCCAAGGGACTGTGCGAGGCAATTGCAAGCCGCAAGGAAAGCATAGAAGAGTATGAGAATAAGATTGAAGGGCTCAAAGGTGCGTGTGAGTGTACACGGTGTGGCAAGATGGTTGCGAAAGATATGGCTTTCTGCCCATACTGCGGATCACCTGTAGCAGAGGAAGCAGAAGAGAGCGTTGCAGAGGCTGCTGAAGCAGCAGTTGAGGCGGTTACTGAGGTCGCAGAAGAAGCAGTGGATGCAGTAGAAGAGTCTGTGAAAGAAGAGACAGAAGAATAGTTTCAAGGAATTAAGGGAGAATGGAACGTGAAGGTTGTTATATTAAGTTTTACACAGGCAGGAACAAGACTTGGTGAGAGAATTGGAAGTCAGTTCCGGAACGAAGGGATTACGTGTCAGAACTATGCACCTGCCGGATATGCATTCGCTGACATTCTTCCGTTTCCGGACAATCCAAAAGAGCTGATCAGGGAAGGATGGGGAGAGACATCCTTCCTTTTTATTGGTGCAGTTGGAATCGCAGTGAGATATATTGCGCCTTATGTAAAGGATAAATTCACTGATTCAGCGGTCGTAGTCATGGATGAAAAAGCAGGGTATGTGATCCCACTGCTGTCAGGACATCTCGGGGGTGCGGTAGAACTTTCCAATCAGCTTGCAGTATGGACCGGTGCAGTTCCGGTACAGACAACAGCGACAGATGTTCAGGGAAAATTTGCGGTAGATGTTTTTGCAAAGAAGAATCACCTGTATCTTACAGAGCGCGAAGCAGCGAAGCAGATATCAGCCGCAGTGCTGGATGGAAAGCAGGTCGGTCTGTGGATCGGTGAAGGACTGGTATTTGAACAGGAAGATTTTCAGAAAAGCTGTTTAAAAGAACTTATACTATGTGGTTCACAGGAAGAATTGTACTCCTTTGCAGAGGATCATCCTGTGATCGTGATCACAAAGACCGCGGAAGAAGGGAGACGGTTCGTGGAATCCCTAGCGGGTTCTCTGTGGGGAGGTGTCAGGAATAACGTATGTGGATGTGAGCGTAAGCCATGCATTCTTCTTTTGTATCCAATCAATATCACGGCAGGAGTAGGCTGTAGAAAACAGATTTCAAAAGAACTTTTTGAAAAGGGTCTAAACGATGTTCTGGAAGGGTATGGACTTGAACCTACGCAGTTAAAACAGCTTGCATCGATCGATCTTAAGAAAGAAGAACCTGCGATTTTGGCCTATGCGCAGAAATATAAAGTACCGTTTTCAACTTATCCGGCAGAACAGTTAGAGAAGATTACAGAGGTATCAGCCACATCACGGTTTGTGAAACAGGTGACAGGTGTTGACAATGTGTGTGAGAGAGCTGCACGGACAGCAGATGCTGACGGAGAACTGCTATGTCCCAAGTGCATAAGAGAGCAGATGACGGTGGCATTGACAGAGACAGAAGTAACACTTCAATTTTAAAACGAAAGAAAGTTCCAGAATCTTCCGACATTCTGGAACTTTTTTCTACTAAAGTATCTGTTCTTTTGACTGGAGTGCATCATATCCTGTCTCACGGGTGCGGATCTTCATGGCACTCCGGATTTCATAGCTGAAGATCTTACCATCACCGACTTCACCGGTATAGGCAGCTTTCTGGATTGCTTCGATTGTTTTTTTCTCCCATTCTTCGGAAGAGACAACAATTTCAAATTTGATTTTCGGCTGCATGAAAATCTCAATCTCAGAACCACGGACAATCTCCTTATAACCTCGCTGTGCACCACATCCCATGACCTGGGAGACAGTGATACCATTGACTTCTATTTCATTTAAGGCAGCCTTGACATCCTCAAATTTCTCTTCCCGAACGATAGCTTCTACTTTAATCATCATTTTAAAAATCCTCCTGTATTAATGGATATATAAATTTTGGACAGATTATATTAGTCGAATCCGTTGAAGGACGGATATGCATTTTCACCATGTTGGGAGATATCCAGTCCAAGAGCTTCTTCCTTCTGATCTACGCGCAGTGGAGTGAAGATACGGATAATTCCAATGCAGATCAGAGTACCGACAACTGCAACAGCCGCAGTGATGATAATGCTTAATACCTGTGCAACGAAGAGATGAACATTACCGAAGACCAGTCCGTCCCATCTTGCAACAGAGTTAATAGAAGTTTTTGCAAAAAGTCCGGTTGCAATTCCACCCCATACACCGCCGATTCCATGGCAGCCAAATGCGTCCAGTGCATCATCTATTTTCAGTTTATGCTTAATGAAGTTCATTGTAAAGTAGCAGATCGGGCTGACCAGTGCACCGATGATATAGGAAGACCAGATCGGAACAAAGCCAGCACCAGGTGTAATAGCAACCAGTCCGACAACCAGTCCGGTAGAAGCACCGACCAGAGTAGGCTTCCCGTCTTTGATCACATCGATCAGCATCCAGGATACGAGAGCAGCTGCGGAAGAAATGGCACTTGTCATAAATGCATGGGCTGCAAGTCCATCTGCCGCCAGGGCACTTCCTGCATTGAATCCAAACCATCCGAACCAGAGCAGGGAAGCTCCAAGCACAACAAAAGGAATATTATGGATACGGTAAGATGTTTTTTCGTATCCTTTTCTTCTGCCAAGATATGTTGCGAGAACCAGGGCGCTGACACCGGAACTGATGTGTACCACATTTCCGCCTGCAAAGTCAACGGAGCCGATTGCTGCAAGGAATCCGCCTTCACCCCAGACCATATGAGCCATCGGATAGTAAACGAGGAAAGACCACAGTGCAATAAATGCAAATAATGCCTTAAATCTCATCCTTCCGACTACAGCACCGGTGATCAGTGCCGGAGTAATCATGGCAAACATCATCTGGAATGCAGCAAATACAAGATGCGGAATGGTATCCGCATACGGACCGGCTTCCCAGCCGACATCATTTAAAAAAGCCCAGCGGAAATCTCCGATAATTCCGGCGTGATTGCCGCCAAAAGAAAGAGAATAGCCAAACATGGTCCAAAGAAGAACAGATAGTCCCATGATCGCAACGCAGGCCATCATTGTGTTACATACATTTTTTCTCCGCACAAGACCGCCATAGAAGAAGGCAAGTCCCGGTGTCATAAAGAAGACAAGCGCAGTGCAGATCATCATAAAAGCAGTGTTTCCGGTGTTCATTTTCTAAATCCTCCCAATTCATCTGATAATGCAAAAAAGACGCCTGATAGAAAGGCAATCTCTTACCTTTCTGTCAGACGTCTTTGTCTTGCATATTAAGATATCACGGCTTTTGGAAAAATGCAAGAGAAAATTTTGTGGTTGCCGGTCGCACACAGTATGAACAGTAAGTAACTTATGCGGAACAAGTTGAAGAAAACGTGTTTTTGCTTTATAATCAGTGACAGAGTAAAAAGAAAGGGTTCGATGGATGATTATGAAAGAGCATACGCATTTCCGTGAGGACGGAACAGAATATACCCATGTGCATCATAACGGAGATGGGGTGGCAGAGTCACATGTACATCATCACGATCATGGCGGCACAGGACATGTTCACCGTCATGTACACAGTGCAGAAGAAAAGAAGAAGGTAATGAATCGTTTATCCAGAGCAATCGGACATCTTGAGGCAGTGAAGCGAATGGTGGAGCGCGATGAGGATTGCAGTGAAGTGCTGATCCAGCTTGCGGCAGTTCGTTCTGCGATCAATAATACAGGAAAAGTGATTTTGAAGAATCATCTGGATCATTGTATTGTGGAAGCTATTGAGCAGAATGATATGGAGACAATCCGTGCTCTTGACGAGGCAATTGATAAGTTTATTAAATAAATGTAAATGTGGGTGATTTGATGAAGAAAAATATTCTTATTTTTGCCGGTACGACAGAGGGACGACAGCTGGCAGAATACGCCGTTAAAAAAGGAATTCCCTGTATCGTAAGTGCTGCGACAGAATATGGGGAAGAACTATTGGAAAATGATCTGCAGTTGCAAAAAGAGAAGCATAAGAAATCAGAACTTCGAGTGATCCAAGGACGTATGGATCAGCAGGAGATGGAAATATTCTTTGAAAAAGAGCAGGTGGGGCTTGTCATAGATGCGACGCATCCGTTTGCAGTTATGGTGACGGAAAATATACAGCGGGCATGTAAAAACAGCGGAATAGAGTATTTACGATGTTTAAGAGATTTTTTGACAGAAGAAAGGACAGTCAGGTCAGAAAGGTTTGCTTGTGAAAGAACAAATGCGATTGCTAAGAGTGACAGTTCTGTAGTCTGTGTGAATAGTGTGGAAGAGGCCGTGGACTATCTCGAGCAGACGCAGGGAAATATACTGATAACAACAGGCAGTAAAGAACTGGATAAATATACTCGTTTGACAAATTATAAAGAGCGGTGCTATGCAAGAGTACTTTCCGTACTCCCTTCAGTGATGCAGAGTATAGATCTCGGATTTTCAGGGAAGCATCTGATTGCAATGCAGGGTCCGTTTTCCAGGGAAATGAATCTTGCACTTCTTCATCAGACAGAGGCAAAATATTTCGTAACAAAAGAATCCGGAAAGAATGGAGGATTTGCAGAAAAGCTTGAAGCAGCAGAGCAGGCAGGTGCAGTTCTTCTCGTAATTGGAAGGCCGATAGAAGAAGGCTTGTCGGTAGAGGAAGCAGAACAGGAGATGAGAAAATGGAACAGGGATTGATACACATTTATTGTGGAGACGGAAAAGGAAAGACATCAGCGGCAATCGGACTTGCAGTCCGTGCTGCAGGAAGTGGACTTAAGGTTTTATTTACCCGGTTTTTAAAAAATGAATCTTCCGGAGAACTGGCGATTCTCGATGATATTTCTCAGATTAAAGTACTTCATCTTGAAAAGTCTTATGGCTTTTTTAAAAATCTTTCCGAAGAGAAAAAGCAGGAAGTAAGGGAAACTTACTTGCAGCTTTGGAGAGCGATTGAACTGGAGATTCTTACCGGAAGATATGATGTGCTTGTGATCGATGAGTTTATGGCGGCTTATAGGTATGATCTCATCCCGAAGGAAGAAGCGATCGAGTTCCTGGAGAAGAAACCAAAAGAACTGGAGATTGTATTGACTGGACGAAATCCGGATGAAAAACTTATTGAACTTGCAGATTATGTGTCAGAAATCAAGAAAGTGAAGCATCCGTTTGATCAGGGAATCTACGCGAGAAAAGGGATTGAATATTGATGAAGGAAATCGGAAGAACAAGATCGGGACTTCAGATGGGATATACGACAGGAAGCTGTGCGGCAGCGGCAGCAAAAGCGGCAGCAGAGATGTTATTGTCGGGAGAAGAGATTCGCCAGGTGAGACTGCTGACGCCGAAGGGCATTGAACTGTATCTTGAGTTGGAAGAGATCATGCGTAAGATGTCAGAAGTTTCATGTGCAGTGCGAAAATACAGTGGAGACGATCCGGATGTGACGAATGGAATACTTGTTTATGCAACAGTTCAAAAGGTAGAGAAGAAGAGTAAAATAAATTCGGAGAATAGTGTGGATCTTTCCGAGAAAATCAATCTGGATGGTGGTATAGGAATCGGCCGTGTAACGAAGCCTGGACTGGAACAAAAAATCGGTCAGGCAGCAATCAACAAAGTACCGCGGAGAATGATCTGCGAAGCAGTAGAAGAGGTTTGCGGAAAGTATCAATATACAGAAAATCTGAAAGTGATTATATCCGTGCCGGAAGGGGCAGTGGTTGCGAAGAAGACATTTAATCCAAGACTGGGAATCGAGGGAGGAATCTCAATCTTAGGAACAACAGGTATCGTGGAACCAATGAGTGAGAAGGCACTGACAGATACGATTTACCTGGAAATGAAGATGCTAAAAGAAAATGGAACAGATTGGTGTTATGTTGTTCCGGGAAATTATGGGATGGACTTCTTACGGAAAAAGCTGCATGTGGACACCGCACTTTCAGTAAAATGCAGTAATTATGTCGGCGAGACAATTGAGGATGCAAAGCTTCTTGGAATGAAAGGAATCTTGTTGATCGGACATATAGGAAAGTTTATTAAGCTGGCCGCAGGAGTGATGAATACGCATTCCAGACAGGCAGATTGTCGAATGGAAGTACTTGGTGTGCATGCAGTAATGAATGGTGCAGATGCAGCAGTTGTGCGGGAAATCATGGATTGTATCAATACAACGGAAGCAATGGAAATACTGCGCAGGGAGAAGTTGATTGAGCCGGTGATGGAAAGTGTGATGAAACGTATTGAATTCTTCTTAAAGACCAGAGCAGGAGAAGAATTGGAAATCGGTGTGATTTTATTTTCAACAGAGGATGGCATTCTTGGAAAGTCAGAAAATGCGGATGAGTTGTTGATGAAAATACAGGAGAATGGATGAAACAAGCAGGAAAATTTTATGGAATCGGAGTGGGACCGGGAGATCCTGAATTAATGACATTAAAAGCAGTTCGAACAATCAAAGACTGTGATGTAATAGTACTTCCGGTTTCAAATAGAGAATTGACAGAGCCGCTACTGCTAGAACAAAATGATATGGAAAACAGAGCAGCAGGATATTTAGAAAGCTGTACAGCTTACCAGATTGCAGTGCAGACAGTTTCAGAGCTTAAGGAAAAGCAGATTCTCTTTCTCCCAATGCCAATGATCAAAGATAAGGAAAAGCTGAGAAAGATTCATGCACGGGGAGCAGAAGTGATAGGGCAGTTTCTTGAGAAAGGATGGAATCTGGTATTCCTGACGCTGGGAGATCCAACGGTTTATTCTACTTGTATGTATGTGGAACAGATGATTGAACGGGATGGCTATCAGGTTGAGACAGTTTCAGGAATCCCATCTTTTTGTGCAGCGGCTGCAAGACTGAATCAGCCACTTGCAGAACGAGAAGAGCAGATTCATATTTTACCGGGCTCTTATGAGGCAGGAGAAGGTCTGCAGTTATCGGGAACAAAGATTTTGATGAAGACCGGGAAAAAGATGGGACAGATAAAAGAGTTTTTACAGGAAAGCAGTCAGGATATCTGTCTTGTAGAAAACTGTGGAATGGACGACGAACGTATTGTCCGATCAGTGGAAGAGATTTCAGAAGATGCGGGATACTATTCCCTTTTAATTGTAAAAGACAGGAAAAGATAGAAAAGGCAGGAAGAATTATGATTACATTTGTAGGAGCAGGTCCGGGAGCAGAAGATCTGATCACAGTACGCGGACAAAGACTTTTGAAAGAAGCAGACATCGTGATCTATGCGGGTTCCCTTGTGAACCCGGGATTACTTAAATTGTGTAAAGAAGAGTGCGAGATATATAATAGTGCAAAGATGACATTGGAAGAAGTGTTAGAAGTGATGGTGAAGGGCCATGGGGACGGAAAAGAAATCGTACGTCTGCATACAGGAGATCCTTGCCTTTATGGTGCTATCCGAGAGCAGATGGATGAACTGAAGAAACTTGAGATACCATATGAAGATTGTCCGGGTGTCAGTTCATTTTGCGGAGCTGCGGCAGCACTGGAAGCAGAGTATACATTGCCGGGGATCTCTCAGTCTGTCGTGATCACGAGAATGGCGGGAAGGACACCAGTGCCGGAGAAAGAGTCAGTCAGAAGCTTTGCAGCACATCAGGCGACGATGGTTTTATTCTTGAGCACAGGACTGTTAAAGGAACTTTCAGCAGAATTGATCGAAGGCGGATACAGCGAAGATACACCGGCAGCGATTGTTTATAAAGCGACCTGGCCGGAACAGAAAGTACTTCGCTGCACAGTAGGAACGCTGGAACAGACTGCACGCGAGGCGGATGTCACCAAGACAGCGCTGATCGTAGTCGGAGAAGTGCTTGACGGGACTTATGAGAGATCAAAGCTTTATGATCCGACATTTACGACAGAATTCAGACAAGCATCCTGTTCTAAGAAGGAATTAGGACAAACCGGAGAGAATCAAAGCACAGAGATGAGACAGGAAGCAGAGGGACAGAGCAAATGAGTACAGTATATGTAGTAGGACTCGGACCGGGAGCAGAAGAGCAGATGACAGTGCGTGCACAGAAAGTATTGGAGCATTGCCCTGTTTTGATTGGTTACAATGTTTATATTGATCTTGTGAAAGAGCAGTTTCCTGATAAGATATTTTTGAGCACTCCGATGCGGAAAGAACCGGAACGCTGCAGAATGGCTTTTGAAGAAGCAGAAAAAGGTCAGGACGTTGCAATGATCTGTAGCGGAGACGCCGGAGTCTATGGAATGGCAGGATTGATCTTCGAGATAGGAAAAGAATACCCTTCCATCCAGATTGAAGTGGTTCCGGGAATCACAGCGGCATCAGGAGGTGCAGCAGTGCTTGGCGCACCTTTGATGCATGATTTTGCTGTAATCAGCTTAAGCGATCTTCTGACACCGTGGGAGACGATTGAGAAACGTCTGCATGCGGCAGGGATGGCTGATTTTGTCATCTGCCTTTACAATCCGTCAAGTAAGAAGCGCGCAGATTATCTGCAGAAAGCCTGTGATATACTGCTTCAGTACAGAGATGTGGGAAATATCTGCGGTTATGTGAAGAATATCGGACGTGAAGGAGAAACTTATCAGATTCTGTCATTGAAAGAACTTAGAGATACAAAGGTAGATATGTTTACAACAGTGTTTATTGGAAATTCAAGAACAATGGAACTGAATGGGCGGATGGTGACGCCGAGGGGGTATAAACTTTAAATGAAATCACAGCAAATTATACTTGCGGGAATAGGAATGGGATCTGGTGATGTAATCACAGAAGAAGTCAGACAATTGATAGAAGAAGCGGATTGTCTGATCGGAGCAGAACGAATGATTACGAGTGCACAGAAGATTCGTAGCATGAATGGATTAAGTATGCGTCAGTGTGAGAGAAACAACAGGAATGAAGGAGTCTTTATTAAGGAATATCGTACAGAAGAGATTGTATCCTATATAAAAGAGCACAAAGAACATAGTAAAATAGGAATTCTTCTTTCGGGAGATACAGGATTTTATAGTGGTGCGAAAAAACTGAAAGAGCGATTGACGGAAGTATGTTCTGAACAGATAGAGATTTATTCGGGGATTTCCTCACTTTCTTATCTTGCATCAAAAGTCGGTGTTTCATGGGAAGATGCAAAAATCCTGAGTCTTCATGGAAAAGACATGAATTTTGTACAGACGATTCACAGACATTCGAAGACCTTTCTGCTTCTCGGAGGAAAAGACACGGGGCGTCATTTCTATGAGTCATTACTAGAGTATGGCTTAGGGGACGTGCAGGTTCATGTGGGATGTCAGATGTCTTATGAGGAAGAAAAGATACTTTCGGGCAAATTGTACGAGATGAAGGCAGAAGATTTTGAAGGACTCTGTGCGGTTCTTGTGGAAAATTCATCTTATTGTAAAGCAGCAGGTATGCATCTGAAAGACGAAGCGTTTATTCGAGGAAAGGTGCCAATGACGAAGTCGGAAGTGCGTTCTGTCAGTATAGCAGAGCTTGAACTAACGGAAGATGCGATAGTGTATGATATCGGCGCCGGAACAGGGTCGGTTTCTATTGAAATTGCACGTGCAGGTGAGCAGATCCGTGTGTATGCGATTGAGAAGAATCCGGAAGGAGTGAAACTGATTGATCAGAATCGGAAGAAATTTAGGACAGACGGAGTGCGAATCATAGAAGGGCTTGCGCCACAGGCATTAGGGGAACTGGAAACACCGACACATGCATTTGTCGGTGGAAGTTCGGGAAACTTACGAGAGATTGTTCAATTACTTCAGAAGAAAAATCCGGATGTACGAATCGTGATCAATGCGATTTCACTTGAAACAGTCAGTGAAGTGATGGGGCTTGTGGACGAAGGGGTTCTCCCAGATGCGGAGATTCTGCAAGTGAGTGCAGCAAAATCAAAGGTTCTTGGAAGATATCATATGATGATGGGACAGAATCCGGTTTATATTATTTCCGCAGGTGGAAGAAAGCCTGGACAGGTATAAGATGAGAGAAAAGGAAACAAACAGACAGGAGAATCATGAGAAAAATGAAAGAGAATGCTTGCAATAATAAAAATCAGAAAAAAAATCCAGGATTTTTGTTGTCTGCTGTTTCCAGTAATAGTGGAAAGACAGCTGCAGCCTGTGGCCTGATGTCTGCGTTTAAGCAAGAGGGAAAGCGTGTATGTGCGTGTAAATGCGGCCCGGATTATATAGATCCAATGTTCCACAGGGAGGTTCTTGGCGTTGATTCTAAGAATCTGGATCTGTTCTTCTCGGAAGAAGACATTTTGAAAGAGGGATATCTAAGGCATACGAAAGATGCGGATATTACTATAACCGAAGGCGTTATGGGGTTCTATGACGGAATGTCACTTGATTCTGTAAAAGGAAGTTCTTATGATGTCGCACAGACGCTAGGATTGCCAGTGATCCTTGTGATTAATGCGAGAGGTGCAGCAATGACACTTGTAGCTACGGTGAAAGGAATTGTTGAATTTCGTCTGGATAGCAATATTCGTGGAATTCTCTTAAACAGAGTATCCGCAATGCTATATCCAAGATTAAAAGAAATGTTGGAGAATGAACTGGCGAGAATCGGGCATGACGAGATTAAAATTGTCGGTTACATGCCGGAAAATGAAGTTTTTCATCTGGAAAGCCGTCATCTGGGACTTGTAACACCGCAGGAAATGGAAAATCTGCAGGAGAAGGTAAGACAGGCGGGAGAAATTCTGGCAAAAACAGTGGATCTTGAATTGCTGGAAAAGATTGCCGGTGAAGCAGCAGTATGGAAAACAGAAGTTATTGAAGAATCGGAGAAGGTTGGAAATTTAAAAAGTAAGAACGATCCAGTTCGAATCGCAGTGGCGCGTGATGAAGCTTTCTGTTTTTATTACAAAGATAATCTTGAACTATTAGAAAGCCTTGGCTGTGAAGTGGTAGAATTCAGTCCGCTTCATGATAAAAAACTTCCTGAAAATGTAAAAGGAATTCTTCTCGGTGGCGGTTATCCTGAACTGTATGGAAAAGAATTGGCAGAAAATCAGAGCATGCTTGAATCAATAAGAAGAGCATTGGATGATAAGATTCCATGTCTGGCAGAGTGTGGCGGATTTATGTATCTTCATGAAGAAATGGAGGATGCAGATGGAAATGTTTGGAAATTAGTAGGGCGAATCCATGGAAAAACATTTCCGACAGGTAAACTGGTTCGATTTGGATATGTGAATTTACAGAGGAATCTTGATGAGAATCAGGTTTCTGAGCTTAAAGAACGGATGAGTATAGCGGACAGCTGGGTTCTTCCGGGTGAGAACATCCGTGCACACGAGTTTCATTACTGGGATAGCACAGACAGTGGAAATGACTGTCTTGCTGTCAAGCCAGATGGAAAGAGAAGATGGGAATGCATGCATCTGGAAGAGAATCTTGTAGCCGGATATCCGCATTTGTATTACCCATCTTGTAAAGAATTTGCGGAGCGTTTTGTAGAAAAATGCAGAAGCGGTTACAGAGAATAGAACAAAGAGAAACAGCAACAGATGTCGTTAATAACATCTGCTGCTGTTTTTTTAGGCTCTATGAAATATCCAGATCAATCGGTTTGTCCAAATGTTCGGAAACATATTTTCCATTTTTCTTCCGCTGCCTGACGCACTCAGTCAGAAGATATTCAATCTGACCGTTTACGGAACGAAAATCATCTTCTGCCCAGGCTGCGATTGCGTCATACAGTTTAGCGGAGAGACGGAGAGGAACCTGCTTCTTTTTATTATCTTTTTCAGCCATCTCTAGTACAGGCTTCCGGAATTAATGATTGGCTGTGTGTCATGGTTTCCACACAGAACTACGAGCAAATTGGATACCATAGCAGCCTTACGTTCTTCATCCAGTTCTACCACTTCTTTTTCACTTAATTGATCCAAAGCCATTTCAACCATGCCGACTGCTCCGTCTACAATCATCTTTCTTGCATCGATGATAGCGGAAGCCTGCTGACGCTGGAGCATGACAGCAGCGATTTCCGGTGCATAAGCAAGATATGTGATTCTTGCTTCGATGATCTCAAGCCCTGCGTCTGTCACTTTCGTCTGGATCTCTTCACGGATTCGCGCTGCAACAATCTCACTGGAGCCACGGAGACTTCCCTCATCAGCCTTTCCGTCACCGGTTGTATCGACATCAGGAGCAGTGTCATATGGATAGATGCGGACAATATTACGAAGAGCACCATCACACTGAAGTGAGAGATATTCTTTGTAATTATCAACATTAAAGACAGCTTTCGCAGTATCTACGACACGCCATGTTACGGCAATACCAATCTCAATCGGATTTCCGAGACAGTCATTGATCTTCTGACGGGAGTTGTTCAGTGTCATAACCTTGAGAGAAATCTTTTTGCTTGAAGACTCTTCAGTGGTTCCTGTTGTAGAAACACCCAGGAGACTGGAAAGATTTGCTCCCTTCTTGGAATTGTTATCAACATCTCCACTCTGACTCAACTTTGTCTTGGAAGCAGGGTTTACACTGGTACAGAATGGATTGACAAAATAGAATCCGGCTTCTTTCAGTGTACCGATATAATTTCCGAAAAGTGTAAGAACCAGGGCCTCCTGCGGTTTCAACACTTTCAGTCCAAGGAATGGAATCCATCCAATACATATCCAGATAATGCTGATAACCAGTCCAGCGATAACCGGTGGAGCTGAGAATTCATGTTCCAGTGCAATTGCAGACAGAATACATCCTGCTATTGCGATCAGATAGAGCAGACAAAAGAGCAGAAGCATTCCCATTCCGTTTTTCTTATTTGATAATATTTTTTCATTCATAGTGATTCCTCCTCTGGAAATAAAATGAAATTTATTTGATATCATTATGATATCACTTTTAGAAAAAGAAGTCAACAAGAACAAAGAATGTGCCTTGGCACATTCTTGCGCCTGCGGCGGTCGCTTGCGACACCTACCTTGTACGCCGCAGTGCGCATCCTGAGCGGAGCGTTTTTTACATATTAGGAAAGGACTTTCCTAATATATAAAAAAGCTGTGAAAGATAAGTAATTTCATCTTTCACAGCTTCTATTTACATATTTATTCTATCAATCCCAGAATTTTGGAATACAAGAACAATCTTACAGCTGAGGACCTGCAGCAACAAGTGCTTTACCAGCTTCATTTCCTTCGTATTTAGCGAAGTTCTTGATGAATCTCTGAGCAAGGTCTTTTGCCTTAACATCCCACTCAGCAGCGTCAGCGTATGTGTCACGAGGATCAAGGATTCCTGTGTCAACACCCTCAAGCTCTGTAGGTACTTCGAAGTTGAAGTATGGGATTGTCTTTGTAGGAGCTTTGTTGATTGCTCCGTTAAGGATAGCGTCGATGATTCCACGAGTATCTTTAATGGAGATACGTTTTCCTGTTCCGTTCCATCCTGTGTTAACAAGGTAAGCCTTAGCTCCGCTAACTTCCATCTTCTTAACAAGTTCCTCTGCATATTTTGTAGGATGCAGCTCAAGGAATGCCTGTCCGAAGCAAGCTGAGAATGTAGGTGTAGGCTCTGTGATTC
>OLRJ01000114.1_pt1 | contig 82294 bp, 74 predicted proteins | sample 1672741 | NCBI WGS metagenome assembly OLRJ01 (sample SAMEA3136719, study PRJEB25190) | human gut metagenome | biome: human gut; feature: human-associated habitat; material: faeces | place: Austria | collected 2013 | reverse complement strand
ACACCACAATGAAATGGATAGGTACCCCCTAAACCCCAAAAGAATTTATAGAGCCAAAATAATTTCATAACAAGAAACGAGAAAAGGCGAGTACTTCCAGCTTTAAAGAGTTGCGGTACTCGCCTTTTATTATTCTTATAATTAATTTTCATGACGTTCTCTGTCTAAATTCCGCGAACCACAATCCCGCTCTCCAGCGCCATCACCGCAAGCTGCGTTCGGGTGGTACAGCCCGTCTTCTGAAACATGCTTTTTACGTGTTTTTTTATGGTATGTACCGACAGATTCAACCGCTCTGCAATCATCTCATCCGTATCTCCGCTGATCAGTTCCCGAAGTACATCCAATTCCCTTTCTGTAAACTCCGAGCTAGTAGCTAGCCCCATATTGGAAGTAGGACTTTGATCCGGGTAAATGGATTCTCCCATCATGGTCCGATTCATAATATCCAGCAGTTTATTTTCAAAAGGATCTTTGTACCAGAAGCTGTCCACTCCGCCCTCTCGAGCGCGTTCTATGAAACTGCATTCCGGAAGGCTGGTGATGATAATAATCCGAATCTGCGGAAACAGCTTCTTAATCTTAATGACTGCATCCAGTCCGCTGGCATGGAGGGCAGTGCACACATCCATCAGAATCAAATCGATGGCTTCCGTCATGCAATAGACTTCCGCAACGGAAGCGCTTTCCACCGATACCGCCAAGTGATAGGACTCATCGGAAGTTACCATAATTTCCAGAAGACGCCTCGCCATCGGATCGTCTTCTACAATCATTACATTATACATAGTCGCGACCTCCTTTTGGCATAATAATTTCAACTTGGAAGTATTCTCCGGAAGCAACCGACATTATTCCGCCCAGTTCCTCCACCTTTTTTCGAAGCCCTGAAAGGCCGCCGCCTTCGACAACGTTGCCGGAAGCGACCTTCGCTTCCTTCTTCACCTCGTTGTAGAAAAGCATTCGGTAATTCATGGGTTCATCTTCGATAATCACCCACAGTTCCCGGGCATCCGCATGGCGCACCGCATTGGTCAGCATTTGAATTCCGCTGGCGGCAATCAACTCCCGAACCGACGGTGTTTTCGGTATCGACCCATCCAGACGAACCGCAACGCCTACTTTTCGGGCCGCATCCAGGAAGTACTTCATCCCGTCATCCGGTTCCACCACATCCTCGTCGTACTGCAGCATTCTCACCGTTCTCTTCCAATTCTCGCGAATCGCTTCGCGCCGGGCCTCATCCCCTTTATCGTAGAACAGGTACTTAGTTGCCATCAGATTCTGCCCGATTGTGTCATGAATCCGCATCTTCGTATCCAGCCATTCCTTTGCCGTCGCCAGAGATTCCACCGACGTTCCGTATTCCTGAAGTCTGTGATTGATTTCCTCTAATTTCCGGTTCTCATTCCTCCGCTTCTCCAGCAGCAGTTCCAGTTCCGTGGTATCGATTGCAACAATCTGCAGAATCTCTTCCCCATCGGTCTTCAACAGTTCCTTTTGAAAGCTCCAGGTGCGGCCATCCGGGAATCGCAGCAAGGGAATTCCGTCTCTCTCCGTTCGGCAAATGCCCTCCCGGTTTCCCGCCTGCACCTGAGCAAAGAATTCGTTGGCATTCATCACCGGTTGATCGGCAATCCGATAGCTCAGCTCATCCATCCGGGCATTCACCAAATAGGGATGGCCATCCAGTCGGCTGAAGCACAAGCCGATTGGGAATTTACTGGTACTCTCCTGAATGGAGAACCGGCTGATTTCCTGATTCCTCGATTGGGCGGTGTAGAGATCGATTTTCATGCTCATAAAAACCGCCAGCACAATCGGCATCAGTACCCACGCCTTGGGAAAATCCATGTCCACGCCTCCGGTAAACAGCAGCAGAAACCAGGAATCCACGGTGAAGAGCAGCAGTGCCATCAGCAAGTCCCGCATCATCCGCTTTCCCCGTACCATCAATGCACCGATTACGACGAAAAGGCTCGTCGTCCAGTTTAGAAACATGAAAATCAAATCCACCGACTGAACAATCGTGCCGAAGTCCCCGAAACCACTCATTGTTCCGTTCCTCCTGTTCCCACTTCCACTCGAATCCGAATATCCCTCTCCTGGATCTGGATATCGCAAGGCAAACCGAATTCTTCCATAAAAACAGTTTTCGCATCTCCCAGCACGTCCGGCGTTCCGTCTATGTTGAACGCCACATACCCGGTGTTGTCTTGAATTGCCACGGTAATGATAAACGCCCGAATGGTCTTCCAAACCTGTTCCAACAGCCATTCCGCCGCATCGTATAACCGCACCGCATTTTCTTTATCGATATATCCGGCACCTCGACAAATCATATTTCCCGGAACCCGGCATAATTTCAAATTCTCCATGGATTCCTGCAAGGACAGTTCCAGCTCTCGCACCGGACTCTGACCCGATTCCTCCCCCAGAAGAATTAGATTGCTCCTCCGTTTAATATAGGTTCCCAGCACACAGATTTGCATCCACCCCTCAATGGAATCCACGTCCATCTGTTCCAGCAGAGACTCCAACTGACTGAGCTTTGGGTGGATTTCACTCCGAATGGAATCGTACAAACGAATCTGTTCGTTAATTCGCGCTTTTTCTTCCTGCAGTTTCACCTCGCTTTGCAACAGCCGGTTCTTCTCCCGCAGCTGCTCCCGAATGCTCTGCAGTTCCTGTATCGTTTTCCGAACATCCGAAATATTCTCATTCCAGAATACGTATCCGCCTCGAATTTCCGTTCCCGCCAAACGAAATTTATCAAAGTTAATGGGACGAATCAGTGCCTGCAGCAGCGTTTTTTTGTTGAACACCCGAGCCCCTTCGGACCTGTAGATGATATTCAGCTGCGAATCCGTAATCTTGGCTCCCACCGTGGAATATCGGAACAGCATGGCGTGGTTGCTGTTGGACGGGATAATGGAGAGCGCAATGCAGAGCTCCCAAGTCGCCAGTATCATTACCGTCAATGCGGCCGTCATATCCCCCGCAAACCAATAGATGAAGCGCGCCTTCCGAATATAGAGGATGGAATATCCAATCATCACCAAAATCGGCAGGAATACAATACTGTTTCGCCATCTCAGCTTACTTCTGTGTCTCCTTAGAAATAAAATTGCAAAAAACAGTGTCACTTCCGCCAGAATCCAACCGATGACGCAGTAGTACGCCGGTCCATAGGTGTAATCCGCTAACGGATTTTCCGCTCCCGGAGGAAAGAAAAACACTTTTTGATGAAAGGAATTGGTCAAAACCACAGCAATTGCGATGGCGGAAGGAATGTACAGAAGGCGATATCCCCACGGAATCCGGTAATCCTCCCTTTTGCCCAGACAACAGGCAACGAAAACCGCCATCTGAGGAATGAGTACCATCGGGATATAGAACCCGTACCAGCAGATGCAGCTGCCGTTCATGCTGTGCACGTAATTGTACTTGCAGGTCCGCAATCCAAACCAGAACAGAAGCAGGAATCCGGTCATCATCAGATAGTTTCGGACCTGGCTCTGACGAATCCGAAATCGAATGGACAGCATCCACATATAGATTAGCGAAAGGTAGATTCCGGTGCGAAGCAGCGACAGGGCATTCCACACCAAGTCGCTGAGATCCTCTGTCTTAGTCAGATAACGGCAAACCATGGCCACCGCAATCATGGCCGCCGCAATTCCGAATTTCAGAATTCCGCGCCGATACTCCGACCTCATACCGCACTCCTTTCCGTCACCACCGTCACCGGATTTTATCAGTCATACACGTATATCAGGGTTCCCGCATCGATGTATCCAAACAGCTGCTTTGCCTTTGCCGGAGGCATATTGACACAGCCATGAGATCCACCGCTCTGATAAATGCTGCCTCCGAAGCTGCTCCGCCACGGCGCATCGTGCAGTCCGATGCCGCCGTTGAACGGCATCCAATAGCTTACTTTAGACGCATAATCCGTTCCGTCACCGTTGGATCCCTTCAGCGTTACATTGCGCTCCTTATACGCCAGCCGGAAAATTCCCCGAGGGGTCGCATGGTTCGGTCCTCCCGTTACCACCGACGTCTTCAGCTTCACCTTTCCGTTCTGAACGTAATACACCTTCTGGCCGGAGATGCTCACCTCCACCCGGGTACTTAAATCCTGATTGGACGCTTTCAGATACAAAGTTCCTTTCTTCTTGGACTTCGCAGCCTTCAGAATCGATTCCGCCGTTTTCTTCTCATCCACGCTGCTCTTGATTCCGTAATTGATAAGGCTCTTCGCCCCTTCTTCCGTCTCCACCGTGTACACGTCCTGAGAATAATTCTTCGCCAGTTCCTTTGCCACCTTCTGAGCGCCTTCTTCACTGTATTCCGGACCATCCTCCGTGTAGAGAATCACCTTCGACAGCTGTTTCGGTGTTATTTTCACCGTATCTCCGGAATCTGCCCGCAAAGTCAATCCATCGGCCAGATAGTATTTCGCAAACTTCAGCTCTTTCTGGAGATCGTCGAATTTCACCTTTGGCGTTGCGATGTAGTCTTTACTTTTAAATGTAAAAACAATTTCGTTCGGCGACTGTTCCCGGTTCTCTGCCACATCCTTCGTCAAGCCTTCCACATCCAGCGTATCTCCATGAACTTCCCGTACAATCCGCATGGTCTCGTAGTCGATATAGGCATCCTTTGTTTCTACGGTTCCCTTGTGATCCGGAATAGCCTTCCGAATCCTCTTCGCCGTTTCCTTCTCTCCGCCGATCACCTTCAGGGGCACGGTATAATTTGCACCGCTGCCCATGTAATTTCTCGGATCCACCACGGACAGTGCCTGACGGTTCTTCAGCGTATCCTTGATTTCGTACTTAAATTGGGTTTTTACGGTTACCGCATCCCGATCATCTTCCTTTAATTCAACCTGATTTGCTTCCCGATTGATTTTTTCCTCTGCTTCCCGGACGGTCAATCCGCCAACGGATACCCCGTCCACCTTCGCATTGTTCGGAAATTCTTTTACCGTTGAAATTCGATATGCGGCAAAGCCGCCGATTACCAGAACGACTGCCAGAATGCCTCCGGCAATCTTCTGTTTTCGCCGGTTCTTTTTTTCGTCCTTCTTCACATTCTCTTGTTCATTTCTCTCTGTTCGCATCATATTTACCTATCTGTACACATTATTGATTGATTACTACAGTTCAAACGTATTCACATGGACATCTTCCGGCTCCTCCGAAGTGTCCCGTGTCTTGATTTCGCCGGAACGGATGGCCAGGTACAGCTCTGCATCCGATGCATACTTGTACGGGTTCGCAAAGAAAATTCCCACGATGCCCAGGGTGCACATCGACAGCAGAATCCAGCCGATAAAGGAGAAGTCGTAGATAAATGCATTCAATTTGTGACCCTCCATCATTTTCTTGGAGTAATCCAACGTTTCCTTCGGTCCCAGCTCCGGCTTCTCGCTGAGAATATACGGAACCATTCGGTACTGGTAGGACATAATCACGCCCGGAATGATAAAGAGAATCACTCCAAGTATCACGAACACATTCCGAAGCAGAATGGTGCCCACATTGTTTCCGTAATTGTGACTAAAGCCGTAGCCCATCTCCGAAACCGATGCCGGCTGAAGCTGATTGAGCAGGAAGAACCGGCTGCAGCCCACCTCTAATGCGCCGAACACCAGGATACCGATAGCCAGTCCCACCGCGGCGCCGCCGATAACCTTCGGCGTGGTGATGAATCCCAAGAGTGCGGCCGTGTCCACGTAATTCTCCTCAATCTGCCGGGTAATTCGCTGTTCGTTGCCGCTAAGTCCGCCGCTTACCAGCGTAAAAAGCAGCGATACCACGACGCAATTCCAATAATTTCTTTTGAATCCGGCTTTTCCTTTTGCTTTTACTTCAACGCGATTCCACATGTATTCTTTCCATCCTTCCGTATTTCAAAGTTATTGAAGATTTTCCGGATTCAGGCACTGTAAGTCCTCCGGCAGGAAGATTCCGTCCTTCCGAATCAGCTCTCCGTCGAACCAGATCTCACCGCCGCCGTAATCCGCTCGCTGAATCAGCACCAAATCCCAGTGAACTGCCGATTCATTTCCGTTGGGCGCATCCTCGTAACACATTCCGGGCGTCAGGTGGATGCTTCCGCAAATCTTTTCGTCAAACAGGGTTTCCTTCATGGGATGCAGCACGTATGGGTTGACCCCGATGGCAAATTCTCCAAAGTACCGTGCGCCCGCATCCGTATCTAGGATTCGGTTGATCCGTTCCTCATCGTTACAGGTGGCGTGAACAATCTTGCCATCTCCAATCTCAAAACGGATATTTTCAAAGGTGAATCCCTGTTCCTCCGACGGCGTATTGTAGGTAATCACGCCGTTCATGGAATCCTTTACCGGTGCGGTATACACCTCTCCGTCCGGGATATTGCACTCCCCGGCACACTTCACCGAAGGAATACCTTTAACGGAGAAGGTCACATCCGTTCCCGGTGCCACGATTCTCACACAATCCGTCTCATCCATCCGCTTCTTCAGCGCATCCATGGCGCGATTCATTTTGGAATAATCCAGAGTGCACACGTTGTAGTAGAATTCCTCGAAAGCCTCCTGGCTCCGGTTCATGCGCTGCGCCATCGCCGGTGTCGGGTATCTCAGAATCACCCACTTTGTGTGGTCCACCCGTTCATTCAGACTCGGCGCCGTGTATTTTTCATACAGGTGGTATTTCTCCGCCGGCACATCGCTGAACTCCGCCGCATTGGCCGCCGCCCGAATCCCGATATAGGCATCCATCTGTTTCATCAGGTACAAATCCGCATCATCCTGAATTTTCACCTGCTCCTCACTGCATCCCATCAGGAATTCACGAGTGACAATCGGATGATCGCATTTCACAAAAGGAACTCCCGCTGCAGCGTAGACTTCCCGCACAATTCTTTTTACCAGGGGAACGCACTCCTCCCCGGTGTAATCGATTAATACTTTTTCTCCCGGCTGAATCCGGACGGAATAATTCACAAGCATCTGAGCCAGTTTGATATCCCTTGGATCGTTCATTTCCGGTCACCTCCCAGTTTTCTCTATATACGTAAATTACCTTGTATTATACCATATCTGTTATTCCTTTTTATCAACTTGTGCTAAATTATTATTCACTTCAAGTTCACATTACGGAACGCAAAAATTTCAAAAAAATAAAACAGACTGCAGGGGAGCAGTCTGTTTCGTAAAAAGGGTATTGGGACTAGAGATTAAAGAGATTATTAAGGATAACCTCTACAGTCATTATACCAATCCTTTTGCAAAAATCAAGCAGTTTTGCAAATATTTTTCAGCAATCTTCTGTGTGCCGTCCGTTTACACGTTAAACAGGAAGTGGATGACGTCGCCGTCCTGTACCACGTAATCCTTTCCTTCGGAGCGAATCAAGCCTTTTTCTCTGGCCTTTCCCAGATTGCCGCCGCATTCCACCAGCTGATCGTAGGTGATGGTTTCCGCCCGAATAAAGCCCTTCTCGAAATCCGTATGAATCTTTCCGGCTGCCTGTGGCGCCTTGGTGCCCCTCTTGATGGTCCACGCACGAACTTCCGGTTCGCCTGCCGTCAGGTAGGAAATGAGATCCAACAGCGAGTAGGATGCCTTGATTAACTTGTCCAGACCGGACTCTTCGATACCAAGATCCTCCAGGAACGCATCCCGTTCCTCATCCTCCAGCTCTGCCATTTCAGCCTCAATTTCCGCACAAATCTGTACGCAGCGTGCACCTTCTGCCGCTGCCAGTTCCGAAACCTGCTTCACATACGGATTGTCCGTATTTGCCACTTCATCCTCGGACACGTTGGCTACGTAGATGATCGGTTTCGAGGTCAGCAGATCGATTTCATCCAGCACCTCGTGATCGTCTTCATCCATTTCCATGGCACGAATATTCTTTCCGCTTTCCAGCCACTCCTTGGCCCGCTCCAGAATCGCCAGCTTGGATCCCAGCTTCTTGTCCGCCTTCATGTTCTTCTGCGTCCGGGCGATGGCTCTCTCCAGAACCTCCAGGTCCGCAAAAATCAGCTCCGTATTGATGGTATCGATATCCTCCAGCGGATCGATATGACCGTTCACATGAACGATATTGTCATTCTCAAAGCAGCGAACCACGTGCACGATTGCCGAAACCTCCCGGATATGACCCAGGAACTTGTTTCCCAATCCTTCTCCTTTGGACGCACCCTTCACCAGGCCTGCAATGTCGCAGAACTCGATGGTGGTGTAAATGGTCTTCTTCGAATTGTAAATATCGTGCAGCACCTGCAGTCTCTTATCCGGAACCGTCACCACGCCCACGTTCGGCTCGATGGTGCAGAACGGATAGTTCGCCGCTTCCGCACCGGCCTTCGTAATCGCATTGAACAGCGTACTTTTACCCACGTTTGGGAGACCCACAATACCTAATTTCATATTTCACCTCAAAATCTTTATTCACATGTATTCCCGGAATCACTTCTCTTCCCGGCAAATACTTATTGTAACATCATACAGACTTAATTTCAATTTTCTTCTCGTCTCTTCAGGAAAACATAAAGAATGACGCTTCCCACAAAAACAAATGCGCTGAGCACCATGGCCTGCCGAAAAGACCCAAGCATCAGGCTGTCCGTCCGCAGGGATTCCACAAAAAAACGTTCCGCCGAGTACAGGATTCCGTACAGGCACATAATCTGACCGGAAAATCGCCGATGCCGGCTATCCACATAGAGAAGGAACAGGCACAGAAGTCCGCACCAAACGGACTCGTACAAAAACGTAGGGTGCACGTGCTGCCCGTTCACCACAATCGCCCACGGCAGATTGGTGGGCCGACCGTAGGCCTCACTGTTGAAGAAATTCCCCCAGCGGCCGATGCACTGTGCCAACGCCACTCCCGGCAGAATCAGATCCGCCATGGAGAGGAACGGAATGTTCTTTTTCCGGCAGATCGCCCAGGCGGTTACCAGGCCGAAAATCAGTCCGCCGTGAATCGCCAGTCCCCCCTCGCGGATGTTGAACGCCTCCATGGGATTGTATCGATACAGGGTATTCCACGAAAAAATCACATAATAAACCCGCGCACCGATGATTCCGATCGGCAGTGTCCACAGCACCAGATCCAGCACATCGTCCGGCTGTATGCCCCGCTTCGGCGCCCGCTTATACGCCAGCAGTGTCGCCAGCATGGCGCCGGTCGCAATCAGAATTCCATACCACCGTATCTCCATCGTGCCGATGGTAAAAGCAATTGGTCCGGGTGATTCCATACGCTTCCGTCCTTTCTTTTCATTCGTTTCTCTACATGTTATATTACGATTTCTGTTTTCGCATTTCCATACGAATTCTGTAAAAAATCGCAAAAAACAAAAGAAGCGATTTCTCGCTTCTTTTGTAGTGGAGGCGACACCCAGATTCGAACTGGGGATGAGGGTTTTGCAGACCCGAGCCTTACCACTTGGCTATGTCGCCGAATTGGCTAGGGTAGCAGGATTCGAACCTGCGCATGATGGAATCAGAATCCATTGCCTTACCACTTGGCTATACCCCAACAACACAATATTAATTTTTCATAGCCTCTATATGGGGTGGGTAGTGGGATTCGAACCCACGCATACAGGAGCCACAACCCTGGGTCTTAACCGCTTGACGATACCCACCATATTTTGGCGACCGGGAACGGGCTCGAACCGTCGACCTCCAGCGTGACAGGCTGGCATTCTAACCAACTGAACTACCCGGCCAAAATGGTGGACGCTATAGGGCTCGAACCTATGACCCTCTGCTTGTAAGGCAGATGCTCTCCCAGCTGAGCTAAGCGTCCACATTAGTGGTGGCGGCGAGTGGACTCGAACCACTGACCTTTCGGGTATGAACCGAACGCTATAGCCAACTAAGCTACGCCGCCATCTCCATTGCTTTGTGAATTTCTTTCTCACTCACGTCGCCATATTATAATAGCAAAGTATCGGGCTCATGTCAACAACTTTTTCAAACTTTTTTGTTTTAAAAATTTTGACCTGTCCGCCCGCTGCAGATGTGTTATAATTCTCTGCAGAAAGTAACTCTGACATTATAGCACTTCATTCACCGGAAAGGAAGGGGTATTTTGAAAAAATTTTGCAGAAAATATAAAATGCCGGAACTGCGCGGTTCCCTGTACCGGCGATACTACGGTTCTCTCAAGCCCTGCATCTTCGATATCGAAACCACCGGTTTCGCCAACGGACGGAATACCAGCCGCGTCATCATGACGGCACTGCTCATTCCGTCGGGAGAAAACGAAATATCTGTAACCCAGTTTCTGGCGGAAGATCCCTATGAAGAAGACCGGGTTCTCCGGGCCACTTTGGATTTTCTGAATGAACAGAAAACGGACTTCCTGGTAACCTACAACGGTACGTCCTTCGATATTCCTTTTATGAACCGGCGACTGGAGGCCCTTCATTTTCCTTTTACACTAAAGATGTACAACCTGGACCTGTACTCCTGGATTCGTCGGAACACCGGACTTCCGGGACAGCTGTCCGCCCTCTCCCAGAAATCCGTGGAGAATTTTTTTCACATCGGAACCGACCGAATCGATGCCATCTCCGGCCGGGAAAGCGTTCGCCTTTATTACGAATACGTCACAAGCCACAGCGGGATGCTGGAGAAGGTTCTTCTCACCCACAACCGGGAGGACGTGGTGCAGCTCTACCGAATTCTGCGGCGCCTGTTTTCCGACGAAGGGCAATCTCTCCTGCTTCACGGGGATTTTCATCAAGCCCAGGCCAACTACGGATTTCCGCTCCTGCCGGATGCCGGTCTATCCCTGCGGCCGAAGATTTCCGGAAACAAACTGCAGCTGTCCGGCCTTCAGCATTGCTCCGTAGAGAAGATGACGGCGATGAATCCGAACGTGAACACCCGGGTGTATTACCGGGAAGAGGAACTGCCGTTCCCTCTGAACGCATCGATTTTCCCGGACGTCCACAATCCTCTCCAAGGGGAATTCCGGGCACGCACCGCCGACTACCGGATTACCCTGCCACTGGAATCCTACGATAACGCCCTGTATGCAGACGTTTCCGTCTTGAAGCTTCAAGACGCCCATCGGGAGGTTTTGGAACAGATGGGTGAATACGTGAACGGCTATCTGATCCTCAAAGAGGGGGACGACCTTTCCTACTCCGCCCTCAACATGCTGGCTCAGCTCACCGCCGAAGACATCGAAAAACGCATCCGTACATTCTAATCCCGTACGGATGCGTTTTTTAATTCATGCTATTCTAGTTGTTGTCCACCTCGTGGATATCGGAGAAGCCCCTTCCCAGCCCCCAGACGCTGCTCAGCTTCGTCACCGTCACAAAGGCATGCTCATCGTGCTCCGCCAGAAAACTTTTAATCTGCAAGCTCTCCCGCGGGGAACAGATAATCTGCACCGACCTCCGTTCCGTTTTCGTATATTCTCCGGTGGAGGTATAGGTGGTCACACCGCGGTGCATCTCGTGCATCACGAAATCCACCAGCAACTGCGACTCCTTCGTAATCACCGCCACGGACACCTGTACCCCGGAAATACCCAGAAGAATCGATTCCGTTATTTTACTGGTGATAAAAACAGTGATCAACGCATAGAAGGCCACGTTCCGGTCGAAGACGAAGGCGGACATCACGATGACCGATCCGTCCAGGAAAAGCATAATACGCCCGATTGGAACGTGTTTCATCAGCCGAAATTTAATGACCCGGGCGATGGAATCCGTGCCGCCGGAGGAAAACCCGTCGATGTAACCGATACCGGTGGCGGCGCCGTACAGCACACCCACCAGCACGGAAGCCAGGAACGGATCCTTGTGGGACAGCAGACAGAAATCCACCTGCTCCATGCCGTACATGATGACCGGATAGGCGATGGACAGGGCGATGATTTTCTGCACATCCTTCCACCCCATGGTGAAGTACACCAATGCCACCACGGCCATGCCGAAGCAGTAGTACACCAGCGAATAGTTCCACGGCATAAAATGAGTGATGATTCGCACGATGCCCGGCAGGCCGCCGGATGTCAGTCCGTTAGGAATCATCACGAAAATCTGGGCGGCAGAACCGGCAAAAGCGGAACATACCACCACAATCGCAGAACGCAAAAACTTCTTTCCCTTATCGCTTTTCTTTTCGTCCATCATAGAAATATTCCTTTCCGAACACGTCTACCAGAATTATTGCATAATTCCCATTTGATTGGAATTGGAATTGACTCGGAGTTTCACTGATAAGGTGTCGCCCCCGGAAGGTGCCGTCATAATCCGGGTCCACCATCACATGGTCGATATATTGCTCCGGCGCTTCAATGCCTATTTTCATGGCCAAATCCCGATCCTTTAACGGAATATGACCGTAATCGATTTCCGGTCGGAACTGATTGACCTTGCACGTATACATGTTTTTGCCGTTTTCTAAAGGAACAGAATCCTCCACTTCTACCGAGAACCAACCGTATTTGTTGCCGGTCCGCTGGCGGAAGTAGTCGTATGTTCCCTCCCTAGCCTCCAGTCTTTTTCGAGTAGTGGAAATCGCCAAAGGCTCCGTATCGCAGCCAACCCAGTGGCGGTTCAGCGCCTCAGCCGTCTCCGGAAGGGTTCCGGAGCCGCAGAAGAAATCCGCACAGTAGTCTCCTTCTTCCGTGGTGGCTTCGATAATCCGCCGCAGCAGCTCCGTCGGCTTCTGGGTCGCGTACCCGTTTCGCTCCGCCGAGGTCCGCCCCACCATATCGATGGACCATACGTCCTTCATGTTCACCATGGTATACCAGCCGTACTCATCCTTGTACTCCTTCACGCCTTTGAAACGGTACGGCTTCAGCCCTCGGTTGTAGGATTTTTCCTTCGGCACGTTCAAGTGGTAATAGGCGGTCTTGCTGTATACCAGGATGGTATCGTGTTTCCGAGAGAAATGCCTCTTTCCGCTGCCGCCGGATTTGTACTGCCAGATAATTTCGTTCTGGAAATTTTTCGCCCCGAATACCTCATCCATGATTAGCTTCATATAGTGGGCGGAGTGCCAATCCAGGTGCACCCAAATCAGTCCGTCCTCTGCCAGCAGCTTCCGCATGAGGATTAACCGTGCCGTCATATTCTCCACGTAGCATTCCAGGCTTCGCTCAAAGGTATCGTCGTACGCCAAATGCTTGATTTTGTGGTTCTTCCCGGTTCGGTCCTTCAGGTCGATGGTGGCGTTGAATTTGCTTTTGGTAAAAAAAGGAGGATCGATGTAAATCAGACGAAACCGACCCTCATATCCATTTTCCAAAAGACCCTGCATATAGGCCAAATTATCTCCCAGAACCAAGGCGTTTCGGCTCTCTTCATCGGGGATGGGATTGTGCTGCGCCACCCGGTCGAAGACGACATCCGCCTTCGCTCCCGCCAGCATCTTTCCCTGTTCCAGCCCATTCTGTAAATCCGCTAATATACTCATATTCTAATATCTTTCCTTAATCTGTTGTTCTGTAGATATTATAAAACACCGGACTTACCTTGTCTATATATCAACTTTTTCAATTTTCTACACTTCAATGTAGCTTCCCAGATAGCGAAAATCCTTGCACACCCCTTCCAGATGATTCATCAGTCGGATGAATTGCTCTGTGTATACGGATTCTTCAAAGTCGAAATAGAAGCGGAAATCGAAATCACTACCCGGAATCGGTCTGGACTCCAGCTTGGTGATATTGATTCCGCAGGCATTGATGGCGGAGAGCACTTTGTACAGGGAACCCGGCGTGTGCTCCGTGGTACACATGAAGCTGGTCTTGTTTGCGCCCGGATAGATTTCCAGAGGTTTCGTGATACAGATAAAACGAGTGTAATTGTTATCGCTGTCCTGCACCGCCCGTTCCAGGCTTTCCAGGGAGTAATACGCTCCGTTGATTTCCGCACCCAGCGCCGCCGCATCCCTTCGGCCGGATTCCGACAGGTATTTCGCCGCTGCCGCCGTGTTTTCGCACACCGTAATCTTCGCTTCCGGGAATTCCCTCCGCAGGTACTCATCGCACTGCGACAGGGCTTGCTCCTGAGAAATGATTTCCTTGATATCCGCCTTCTGTACCCCTTTGTTCACCAGGAGGCTGTGCTCAATCTTGATCTTAATGCTCTTCACGATGTGAAAATCATAGGTCCGCATCAAATCATAGACACGGTTCACCGAACCGGCAGTGCTGTTCTCCACCGGAAGCACTCCGTATCGGCACAGACCCTCATCGATGGCCGCGAAAACCCCTTTAAAATTCTTTGTATAGATGATTTTCGGCATCTTGAAGAACCGCTCGCAGGCGTCCTGTGAATATGCGCCCTGCACGCCCTGACACGCCACTACTGCCATCTCCGGGAAAATCGGCGACGTGTCCTTCAGTGCCCGACGAATTTCTTTTACCACCCGAGACTCCGTGTGGGTCACCTGTCTCTGGTGATCCGCGCTCATCTCCATCAGCAGACTGAACAGCATCCGGTTGTAATACGCCATATCGTTGGCCGAATCCTCGGTAATCTTCTCCATCAGCGCCCGTTCCCGCAGCGGATCCACAATTTCCAGGTCGTTGTCCTGCTTGTATTTCGCAATGCCCTCCGCCACGCGCATCCGTTCATCCACCTTCTCAATCAGGGTGCGGTCGATTTCGTCGATTTTCTTTCTGTATTCTTCCAAATTAGTCATCTCTCTATCTCCTCTCAAGGTTATTTCCCATTTTATTCTCTTCCAATACGGTAAAAAAAGTCGGATAGGATTTGTTTACCGCCGCGCTGCCGGTCAGAATTACTTTATCGGTTGTAATCAGGGAGGCGATGGCCGCCATCATGACGATTCGATGGTCGTTATATCCATCCGCTCTTCCGCCGGAAAGAACGTCCCTTCCGGTAATCACCAATCCATCCGGCCGCTCTTCCACCCGGCCGCCTAAAGCGTTCAGTACTTCCGTAACAGACATCAGCCGGTCGCTTTCCTTCAGGCGAAGCCGCTCCGCATGGCGGATTTCCGTTGTCCCATTTGCTGCCGATGCCACCAGTGCCAGTGCCGGCACCATGTCCGGAATCTGGGATGCATCGATGACGATCCCCCGCAGAGACGTTCCGGATGGATAAGCGGTAACTGTATCCTCTTGAACTCCTATTTTTGCACCAAACTGACGAAGCAGTTCCACTATTTTTCGGTCTCCCTGGGCCGAATTCGGATTCAGGCCGGTCACCTGAACCGCCTCCTTCCCCAGCACACCGGCGGTGAGCCAGAAGGCCGCATTGGACCAGTCCCCTTCCACCTTGCAGGTTTCCGGACTTCGATATTTCTGATTTCCCGGGATCCGATACACCAATTCCTCTCCCATTCGTTCTGTAATGATTTCAATACCGAATTCGCGCAATACTTGCAGGGTCAGATTCACATACCCCATGGACTGCCGTTCTCCGGTCACCCGAATGGTGCTGTCGTCCGCCAGCAGCGGCAGTGCCATCATCAATCCGGTGATGTATTGAGAGGACACGTTTCCCGGGATGCGGAAAGCCCCCGGCTCCAGCTGCCCTTTCACATGAAATGGATTCGCACCCAAAGGTGAAAAGGTAACCCCCTTTTTTTCCAGTTCTTCCACCAGCGGTGACAGAGGGCGCCGAGAAAGTCGTCCCTCGGGATAGAATTTCGCGTCCATCCCAAGCGCCGCCACCAAGGGAATCAGAAAGCGGAAGGTGGACCCGCTCTCGCCGCAGTGCAGCTGCGCTTCCTCTGCCGCTTCGCCATTTTCTTCCGGCGTCGCCCCTTCCTTTCGCACCCGACGGATTTCCGCCAGGCAGTTTTCGGTGGCTTCTATATCCATGGAACGTTCCGAAAGGATTACGTCGCAGGGTTCCTCACAGAGTGCGGCGGCAATCAGCATTCGATGCGCTGCCGATTTGGACGGCAGGATATCAATTCTCTTCATAGCAGATCTTTCACCTCCCGGATGTGGAATTCCCGGATGACGCATCTTCCCACTTTCTCCGGAATCACCATTCGGATGGTATCCCCTTGGCGCTTCTTGTCGGAACAGAGGATTCGGTAGATTTCTTCCCGATTCTCCGGCAATGTCAGATTAAAATCGTATTTCCGAAGCAGCTGCTCCAGCGCAGCCAGCGTCTCCCGACTGCACCAGCCCTGTTCTGCCGAAATTCGGGTCATCCAGTACATCCCCTTGGCCACCGCATCTCCGTGGCTCAACCGGTAACCCTCCGCCTGTTCCATGGCGTGTCCCAGGGTATGGCCGAAATTCAGCTTGTGCCGGAGACCTCGGTCGAATTCGTCCGCCTCCACGTATTCTTTTTTTATACCCACACAGGTCTTAATCACCTCGTCTAACGAATTTCGAACCTCCGTCGGATCCTCCAGCCCTTTGAACAGCTCTCGATCGTGAATCATCCCGTATTTGATGACTTCCGCCATACCCTCCCGGTAAACGTCCGACGGCAAGGTGTTCAAGAGGCGACTGTCCTGTAAAACCAGTTTCGGCTGATGAAACGCTCCCGCCAGATTCTTCCCGGAAGGAAGGTCGATGGCGGTCTTTCCGCCGACGGAAGAATCCACTGCCGCCAGCAAGGTGGTAGGCACCTGATACACGTTGATTCCCCGCATGTAGGTCGCCGCCGTAAAACCGGCCAGATCGCCCACCATGCCGCCGCCCAGCGCGACGATGCCGTCGCTTCGGGTGAAGGGCACCGTCGCCAGATATTCCAGAATCCGGAGATAATTCGTTCCGTTTTTGGAGGCTTCTCCCGGCGGAAGAACGTATTCCCACACACCATAGCCGGCCTCTTCCAGGCTCTCTCTGCAGATATCCATGTACAGCGACGCCACGTTGCGGTCGGAAATGATGCATATTTTCCCCCCTCGCTGAATCTCCGCGAGAGCGGTTCCTATTTGTCGTAACTCCATGTTAATTCTCCATTCCCACCGCAGCACGCACCCTGCGGATTTTCTCCATCACTCCATCAAACTGATCCGGCGTGAGGGACTGGGGGCCGTCACTTAAAGCATGGGCCGGGTCGTTGTGCACTTCAATCATGATGCCGTCCGCTCCGCAAGCCGCTGCCGCCGAAGCCATGGAATCCACGAAGGATGCCTTGCCCGTGGCATGGCTGGGATCCACCACCACCGGAAGGTGGGTCAGCTCGTGCAATGCCGGAACGGCGGAAATATCCAAGGTGTTCCGGGTGTACGGTTCAAAGGTGCGGATTCCTCGCTCGCACAGGATAACGTTCTCGTTGCCTCCCGCCATGATGTATTCCGCACTCATCAGCAATTCCTTCAAGGTGTTGGCCAATCCCCGCTTCAGGAGAATCGGCTTTCGCGTCTTCCCCAGTGCTTTCAGCAGTTCGAAATTCTGCATGTTCCGAGCCCCCACCTGAATCACATCGACCGCCTCGAACAGCGGGAGGTGATTCTCATTCATGATTTCCGTAACGATGGGAAGACCGGTGGCTTTCTTGGCCTTCACCAGCAGTTCGATGCCGTCGGCCTTCATTCCTTGAAACGCATAGGGGGACGTCCGGGGTTTAAAAGCACCGCCTCGCAGCATGGTGGCCCCGGCGGCTTTCACCCGTTTGGCAATTCCGATAATCTGCTCTTCGGATTCTACAGAGCAGGGTCCCGCAATTACGGAAAAATATCCCCCGCCAATTTTTGTACCGTGCACATCTACGACGGTATCCTTTGGGTGAAACAGGCGGTTGGCCTTCTTATAGGGTGCGGAAATCTTTCGCACGTTCTGCACCATGTTCAGCATTTCCACCATGCTCACATCCACGACGGATGTATCTCCAATCAGCCGCAGCAATTCATGGTCGTCCTCTTCCGATACATCAACCTCCAGTCCCCTTCCGGACAGCCAACGCATCAATTGATCTTTCTGCTCTTCCTCTGTATGAGGTTTCAGTGTGATAATCATTCATACCCTCCGTAACTAAAAAAAGCCTGCAGCAAGCTGCAGGCCATCATTCCAATTCAGAAAAAGAAACCACCTCTACCTGAATCTGCCGCAGCAAAAGACGTCTTTCTTGAAAAAGAAAAACCCAAAAAAGAAGAAAAATACTGCCGCAAAATACAGATTGTTCATGGTTTCGTATCTCCTTTCCCCAATAATTGTGAACGTGAATATAATGATACCACCGCCCGCCGCATTTGTCCAGTATTTTTCACTAAATTCTATATTGTTTTTTTGTTTATTTCAACAAACTATTTTTCTTCGTTTCGCTTTGCCAGGATTTCCTTCAACTCCTCCACCGAGAATTTATAGGTGGAATTGCAGAAGTGACACTTCACCTCGATATCTTCTCCGTCCTGAATCATTTGATCCAGCTCCCCGGTCTGAATAGTGGCCAGCGCGCCCGCCACTTTCTCCTTGGTGCATCCGCAGTGGAACCGAACCGGCACCGTCTCGAAAATCTCCGGATTCAATTCTCCCAGCAGGGCCTGAATCATATCCTCCGGTGTCATACCCGCCTCCATCATCTCGCTGACGGATTTGCTGTTCTGCAGCACCTTCTCGATGGCCGCGATGGTTTCCTCTTCCACATCCGGCATCATCTGGATGATAAAACCGCCGGCATGGCGAACCGTGGAATCCGTATTAATCATTACGCCCAATCCTACCGCGGACGGTGTCTGCTCCGAAGTGGTAAAATAATAGGCAAAATCGTCGCCGATTTCACCGGTCTGAAGTTCCACCTGACCATTGTACGGCTCCTTCAATCCCAAATCCATGCTTACGGTCATGGTACCGGCCCCCACGGCAGCGCCTACATCCAATTTCCCCGCATATTTCAGCGGAATGTCCACACACGGATTCGCCGGAAAACCCTTTACGTTTCCGTGGCTGTCCACGGTGACGGTCATCTGGCCGATGGGACCGTCTCCTTTTATGGTCACCGTCAGCTTATCATCTTCTCCCTTCATCATGGAGCCCATCATCGCCGTTGCACCCATCAGCCGACCCATGGCCGCAGTGACTACCGGAAAGGTATGATGCTTCTCTCTGGCGGTCGCCGTCATCTCCGTGGAATCGATGGCAAAGGCTCGCACCGTTTCGTTTGCCGCAGTTGCTCGTACTATATAGTCTGACATTTTCGTCCTCCTGTATTCTTTTAAATCCTTCCCCGTCCTCACAATAGAATCATGGAACAGGGGTGCATAGTGTGCTATAATACATTAGATATTGTACCATACATCTGAAATAAAGGAGTTAAAAATATTATGAATCTATGCATCGATTCCCGCAAGGTACAGGAAGGCGATATGTTTTTCTGCATCGACGGTTCTGCTCTGGACGGACACGATTTCGCAGAACAGGCGGTTGATAACGGGGCAAAAGTAATTATCTATGAACACGACATGCCGATGAAGGATCAAGAAGGTGTGATTTACATCAAGGTGCCAAGCACGCTGGATGCACTGAACGAGGCGGCGGCTTCTCTGAACGGATGGCCCAGCAAACATCTCACCATGTTCGGCGTCACCGGAACCAACGGCAAATCTTCCATTTCCTATCTGATCAGCAAGATTTACACCAAATACAAGGGTGAGTGCGGATATCTGGGCACCATCGGCGGTCAGATGGAAGGAAAGAAATACGATGTTCCCCTGACTACGCCGGACATCATCCCATTGCAGCGGACGCTGGAGGAGATGCGCAGAGACGGAGCCGAGGCGGCAGCCATTGAGGTCAGCTCCCACGGTCTCATTCAGAAGCGCGTAGGTGCGGTGGATTTCGATTATGCCATCTTCACCAACCTCACCCGGGAGCACCTGGATTATTTCAAGGATATGGAAAACTACTTCCAGGCCAAATCCCTGTTCTTCCGAAATCTGAAGCCGACGGCCGTAGCGATGGTAAACATCGACGATCCGTACGGAAAGCGAATTGAAGAACTGTGCACCGGCAAATTCATGTCCTATGCCATCGAACAGCCGGCGGATTACATGGCAAAAGATATCGTCTACAGTCCGGAAGGCATGTCCTTCACGCTGGTGCACGAGGGCAAGGAATATCCGGTCACTACCAACCTGCAGGTGACCTATAATCTGTACAACCTACTGGCCGTTGCCGGCACCCTGGATCAGGCCGGTCTGAATCTGGAGGATGTGATTCGGGAATTCGAGTACATCCCATCCATCCCGGGAAGAATGGACGAAATCCGTTTCGGTCAGGACTACCGAGTAATCGTGGACTACGCCCATACCGACGACAGCTACAACAAGCTGCTCCACTACGTGCGCCACGACCTGCCGGGCATCCGCCGGATTATCACCGTATCCGGTGCACCGGGAAAAAGAGATGCGGGCAACCGGGAGATTTTCGGACACTACTTCAGCCAATACTGCGACTATTCCATCCTGACGGAGGAGGATTGCCGCGACGAAGCCCCGAAAAAGGTGGCAGATGAAATCGCCGCCGGCATGAAGGACGGATACCCTCACGAATATATCGAGAACCGCGCAGAAGCCATCCAGGCTGCCGTGGACATGGCGCAGCCGGGAGATATCGTCCTGGTGCTGGGCAAAGGTGCGGAAAAGTATCTGGACGGCACCACCGGAAAGCGCTACTGGGAAGGGGACGATGTGAGTGCCCGGAAGGCAGTGCAGAACCGCTTGGAGCGAGAGAAATAAGATATGCAAAAAAGAAAAGGAGATGAGCTGCGGGCTCATCTCCTTTTTTGGTTGTGCGACAGCGGACTTGGTACAAGGAAACCCGCAAAGCCTTATTGTACCGTTTCGCTTGCACCAAGTTTCAGAGGCTTTTCGCCGCTGCGCACCTCTGCTATGGGCGTTTCCCCAAATTATCAAACAAAAGCAAATAAATATACAATTATTCCTGCAATTAATGAAATCAACAGTGTTATACTCACTAAGAATTTTGCAGGCACTAGTTTGCTACCCCATATATACTGTATAAGTATTGAAGCTAGCATACCAACTATCCAGGATAGAATAAATACAATAATTCCTGACTTATTTGTAGCATATGCAATTGCAGAAGAACATAACGCCATCACTACTACCGAGGTTATTATCTTATTTTTTTTCATTTATGCCTCCTCTATCGCTTTTAATATGACACTGCTTTTATTTATAGTAAAGCACTTCGAAATCCGTCGGTGCTCTTTACGGTATAGAATACTGTATTCCTGGATTTATTGCAAGAGAAGCCACACCTTCCGGACCTCCAAGGAGAATTTGAAGTTGCTTTTATTCTTCACTAACACCATTTGAAAAAGAACCAAAAAACATCCTCCCTGCCGGTTTACCGGCAAGGAGGATGCAATCAAGTTTCCGCTATTCTATTTGAAGTTGTGAACCATCTTATTATCACAGTGCGACGATGCTAATTCAGAACCTCACACTCGTCAAAGTTGACACCAATCATCTCTTCCAGCTCTGCGCTGACACTTACAACGAAGTCGATTCCGTAATCCTTGGAAATCACTTTGATCTTCTCGATAAATTCAGGAAGTACTTCCAGAGAAATATCCGCATGCTTCATAATTCCATCCAGATAGAATTTCTCAATGTCGCTGTTGGAACTGATAATTCCGAAAATAAAACCGATGTACTCGCTTACATTTGTGATGTGAACGAAGTCCTCCATGCAGATAACACGAATGCGGTGATCCAGATCGTAAATCAGGCGGGAATTCTTGTTGATGAATACAACGCTTCCCTTGCACTCTTCCGCATCTCTATTCGCGAAATCAATCATGTTCTTTGTCTTTCCACTCCCCTTGTGTCCTACTAACAGTTTAACCATGGCAGTGTCCTCCTTAAATTTATTTTTGATGATTGAGTCATATGACAAATATGTCTTATGTTGCGTTAATTATACAACATCTTGTGTAGCGGTTCAATAACTCAAATTATTTTTCCGCTGCTTTTTCTGCATCCAGCTGCTTCACGACTTCGTCGATGCGGTGTGCCACCTTGATAAAGTCTTCTTCCTTGAATCCACGGGTTGTCATCGGTGCAGTACCTACACGAACACCACTGGTCTGCATCGGGGAACGCTTTTCGTTCGGAACGCAGTTCTTGTTCAGGGTAATGCCTACTTCATCCAGTGCGTTCTGCAGATCTCTTCCGGAGAATTCGTGATCCGACAGATCCAGCAGGAATACGTGGTTATCGGTTCCGCCGGTTACCACATTGTAACCCATCTTGATGAATTCCTCTGCAAAAGCCTTGCAGTTTACAACAACCTGATGAGCGTATTCCTTGAATTCCGGACGCAGTGCTTCTTCTGCGCAAACGGCTTTTCCGGCAATAATGTGCTCCAGCGGACCGCCCTGTGCATACGGGAATACGGCGCTGTCTACCTTCTTTGCCAGCTCTTCTCTGCAGAAAATCATTCCGCCGCGAGGTCCTCTCAGGGTCTTGTGAGTGGTGGTAGTGATGATGTCCGCATAACCGAATGGGCTGATGTGCTCACCACCGGCAACCAGACCGGCAATGTGTGCCATATCTACCATGAAGTATGCATCTACGCTCTTTGCGATTTCTGCGAATGCCGGGAAATCAATCGTTCTGGAATAAGCGCTGGCACCGGTGAGAATCAGCTTCGGGTGCAGCTCGTTTGCCTTCTTTTTCAGGTCTTCCATATCGATGAATCCATTTTCATCTACGTTATAGAAATGTACATCGTACAGCTTGCCGCTGAAGTTTACTGCGGATCCGTGAGTCAGGTGACCGCCGTTGTCCAGGTTCAGGGAAAGAATGGTGTCTCCCGGTTCCAGCACAGCCTTGTACGCTGCAAAGTTTGCCTGAGATCCACTGTGCGGCTGTACGTTTACGTGGTAATCGGTATCAAATACCTTTCTCCACATGTCGCAGCAGTATTCTTCCAGCTCATCAACGTAACGGGTTCCGCCGTAATATCTGCCCTTGTTTCCGGAATGTCTTTCAATCGGCTTTGCCGGATAACCTTCCGCATACTTCCAGGAGAGGCAGCTTCCGCATGCAGCCATTACCGCTTCAGAGCAGTAGTTCTCAGAAGCAATCAGCTCTACGTTGTTCTTCTGACGATTGTATTCCTTCTCAATCAGATCTGCAACTCTCGGGGAGGTCTTGCGGATTTCCGCAATGTTCTCCTGATTATAAGTGCTCGAATCGTTTCCGTTTCTGTCAAACATTTTTTACCATCCTTTCGTTTGATACAGTATTCTCATATCTCCAATTAAATATATCGATCCGATGAACAGTACAACATCATAGCAACCATTAACCGCTGTTGTGTATGCTTCCCTCTCATCAGGAATCGCAGTGCAATGGAACCCCTTCTCGGTCAGCTTCTCCGTCAGCACATCACACGAAAGTGCTCGCTCGCTGTGAGGCTCCGTAATGATGAAATCCGCATGAGCCGGTGCTTTTCCCAGCTCCTCTGCCATTTCGTCGTATTCCTTGTCCTTGAAACATCCAAAGACAATCAAAACCTTTTTATCTTCGATTTCTTCTCCGTAATACTGCTTCAGCGCAGTAATTCCGGCCCGAATTCCGTCCGGATTGTGTCCGCCGTCGATGATGACCGCCGGATTTTCTTTTTGAAGAAATTCAAATCTTCCCATGATTCGGGCCTTCTGCAGTCCGGCTCGAATATGCTCCTCGGAAACGGAAACCTTTCCTTCTTCACACGCTTTCAGCAGAGCCATCATCGCCGTAACCGCATTACGTACTTGATGGTCGCCCTGCATGGACAGGTGCAAATCCCGGTATTCTTTCTCTCCGATGGTCACATCAAACAGCATCTCCGGCCGCCGGGAAACAATTTTGTACTCCGAATCGGAGACGTCCAGAAATTCCGAACCTTTCTGTTCCGCCTTCCAACGGATGAATTCCTGCGTTTCCGGTTCCACACTTTCCGAAATCACCGGAATGCCGGCTTTAATAATTCCGGCCTTGTTCCAGGCAATTTCCCGAAGGGTATCTCCCAGAATGCCCGTGTGATCCCGTCCCACCTGCGTGATAACGGTGGAAACCGGATGCTCGATAGTATTGGTAGAATCGATGACGCCGCCCAGACCCACTTCGGAAATCATGTAGTCCACACCGTTGTCCGCAAAGAACAGGTAAGCAATCGCCGTCAGAATTTCGAACTCGGACAGATATCCATATCCTTCCTGATTCAGCCATTCGTTGTAGTTCAGCACCGCCTCCCCGTATCGGGTAAAGGCCTCATCGGAAATCAGGTGGTTGTTGATCATAAATCGCTCATTGTACACCATAACGTGCGGCGAAGTATGTACGCCCACCGTATATCCCGCTTCCTGCAAGATGGAAGAAAGGTACGTGGCCACGGATCCCTTTCCGTTGGTCCCGGCCACGTGAAAAATATTCAGTTTTTCTTCCGGATTTCCCAGAAGGCTGAGAAGTCTTCTCATCCGGTCCAATCCCATCGGACCTTTTCGCGCAGTGCTGTCATGAATAGCATCAATAACCTTTTGACTATTCGTTGTCACTTTTCGCTCCCATAGATTCCAAACGGGCAACTACGGTTGCCAGCATTTCTTTATATTTTTCTTGTTTTTCCTTCTCCTGGTTTACGACCGCTTCCGGTGCCTTCTCCACGAAGCCCTTGTTGGACAATTTCTTCTCCACGCGGGTTACTTCGCCTTCCAGGCGCTTCTTTTCTTTCTGAAGTCTTTCCAGCTCCGCCTCGAAGTCTACCAGATCTTCCAGCGGAATCAGGATTTCCGCACCGTCGATAACTGCGGACATTACATCCTTCGGCGCATCCCCGTCGGTGCCTTCCACGGTGATTTCCACCACGTTGGCAATCTTACGGATGATGTCTCCGGTACCTTCAATGGTATCCGCCAGGGAATCCGTCCGGACAATCATGTTCAGTTTCCGGCTCGGTGCCGCATCCGCTTCTACACGAATGTTACGAACCGCCTTGATGGCTGCGATTGCCGTTTCGATGCGAGCCGTCGCGTCCGGATATTCCAGATTCTCGTCGTACTGCGGCCAAGATGCCCGAATCAGCATTGCATCCGCACCGGTTTCCGATCCTTCTTTTGGAAGGAATCCCCAGATTTCCTCGGTAATGAACGGCATGAACGGATGGAGCAACTTAATCAAATCCTTCAGCGTCTTCTGCAGGACATATCTCGCCGTCTTCTTATCCTCCTCATCCTCACCGTACAGTCTTCTCTTGACGATTTCGATGTACCAGTCGCAGTACTCATCCCAAATAACTTCATATACCTTCTGTCCGGCCAGGCCCAGCTCGAACTTATCCAGAGATTCGGTCACTGCTTTTGCGGCCGCATTCACTCTGGAAATCATCCACTTGTCCTCGTCCTGAAGAACGGCAGTCGCTTCATCTGCCATCGGCAGGAAATTGCCATCCTCATCCTGCAAATTCATGATGGTGAATCGGGATGCGTTCCACAGCTTATTGGCGAAGTTTCGGGAAGATTCCAGACGGCTGGTCAGGAATCGAGTATCGTTACCCGGAGAAATTCCGGTGCACAGCATGAATCTCAGTGCATCTGCACCGTACTGGTCGATGACAACCAGCGGATCGATTCCGTTGCCCAGGGATTTGCTCATCTTCCGTCCCTGTTCATCACGTACCAGACCATGCAGGAATACGTATTTGAACGGGATTTCATGCATCGTTTCGCATGCGGAGAATACCATTCGGATAACCCAGAAGAACAGGATATCGTATCCGGTTACCATAACGGAAGTCGGATAGAAGTAATCCAGCTCCGGTGTCTTCTCCGGCCAGCCCAGTGTGGAGAACGGCCACAGAGCCGAACTGAACCAGGTATCCAGTACATCCTCGTCCTGATGGAAGTGGTGTCCGCCGCACTTCGGACAGGTCTCCGGCATGTGGTCTGCCACCACCAGTTCACCGCATTCGTCGCAGTAGTACGCCGGAATCCGGTGTCCCCACCACAGCTGACGGGAAATGCACCAGTCGTGAATATCGTTCAGCCAATTCAGATAAATCTTCTCAAATCTTGCCGGAATGTGCTCCAGCTCTCCGGAAGTTGCCGCCTCGATGGCCGGTTTTGCCAACTCTTCCATCTTTACGAACCACTGATCCGACAGCATCGGTTCAATGGCGTTGTGGCAGCGGTAGCACTTACCCACCGGAATGACCATATCTTCCGTCTTAACCAGGTAACCTGCCTCTTCCAGCTCCTTTACCCACGCCTTCCGGCACTCGTATCGGTCCATACCTTCGTATTTGCCGGCCAACTCGTTCATGGTGGCATCGTCATTCATGCAGCTCAGGATTTCAAGATCGTGACGGGCACCTACCTCGAAGTCGTTCGGGTCGTGTGCCGGCGTAATCTTCACCGCACCGGTTCCCTTTTCCGGATCCGGATACTCGTCTGCGATGACCGGAATCTTCCGGTTCAGAATCGGCAGGTATACGTTCTTGCCCACCAAATCCTTATATCTCTCATCACTCGGATGAACCGCAATGGCAATATCGCCGAACATGGTCTCCGGACGGGATGTCGCCACTACAATTCCCTCTCCGCCATCCACTGCCGGATAACGGAAATACCAATACTTTCCATTTTCGTCCTCGTGCTCTACCTCTGCATCCGACAGGGACGTCTTGCAGCTCGGGCACCAGTTAATCAAGCGGTTTCCGCGATAAATCCAACCTTTGTTGTAAAGATCGATGAAGAATTTCGTTACGGCCTTGTTGCAGCCCTCATCCATGGTGAAGCGCTCTCTCCGCCAGTCGCAGGAGTCGCCCAGCTTCCGGCACTGCTTCGTAATCCGGCTGCCGTACTCCTCTTTCCACGCCCAAGCGTGCTCCAGAAACTCCTCTCGAGTGAATTCACTCTTGTGCTTGCCGGTATCTTCATAGAGCTTGTTTGCTACTTTTACCTCGGTGGCAATGCTGGCGTGATCGCTGCCCGGAAGCCACAGTGCGCTGTAGCCTTCCATACGCTTCCAACGAGTCAGCACGTCCTGAAGAGTCTGGTCCAAAGCGTGTCCCATGTGCAGCTGCCCCGTGATATTTGGCGGCGGCATTACGATGGTAAACGGTTTTTTGTCCGGATCCACTTCGGCGTTAAACGCACCGGACTCCTCCCAAGTCTCATAAATACGATCCTCAAAGTCCTTTGGATCGTATGTTTTCGCAAGATTCTTTTTCATTTAGTTCTCCTATCTCCAATCCGGCAAAAATAATTACCGGTATTTCGCCATCTTTCGTACGGTCATCAGAAAACCTGATGCCGAATTCGCTCCATCTGTTCATCCACATCCGACAAGGTCTTCGCGCACTGGGTCAGCTGTTTCTGGATGTCCTCCGTCAGAGCACCTTTATTCTTATATTTCAATTCGTGTTCCAGGCTGGCCCAGGTATCCATGGCAATGCTTCGGAACTGGATTTCCACAGGTACGGTGGTCTTGCTGTTCACCAGGAACACCGGGATCGAAATGACCACGTGAAGGCTTCGATATCCGCTTGGTTTCGGATTCTTGCAGTAATCCTTGATTTTAATCAAATCCACATCCGATTGCTTCAGGAGAAGTTCGGACATGGTGTAAATATCTTCCCGGTAGTTGCACACCACTCGAATTCCGGCGATGTCGAATACCTCCGCCCGAACCGTATCCAGGTTGTGAATCGGATCCTCAATGCCGTAACGCTCCGCTTTATCCATCAAGCTTTCAAAGGACTTCAGCCGCGACTGCATGTGGTGAATCGGCACGTAGGAATGCTTCATCCGGAAATCATCACCCAGCACATCCAGCTTCGTGCTTACCTCGCGAATCGCCGCACTGTACAGCAGGTTGATGTCCATAATCTGCTGCTGAAGATCCTCGTCTGTCTGGAGGTGTTCCGGCACGCTGGCGGACATATCGTCCGGTTTGTAATATTGGGTAAAGGTCATTGTATTTTACCTTTCCTTTTCTATTTGATATTTAAGTTTTTGATGTTCTCTTTCTTATAAAAATGCTTTGCGGCCTTCATTACATTCCGCAGCAGCAGGGTGGTGGTCACCGTTCCCACGCCCCCGGGTACCGGTGTGTATGCCACATTTTCCGACCAATCGCAGGCAGTCAGTGCCTTGACATTCAGGTCTCCGGCCATCTTCCCGTCCGATCCGGTTCCCGCGCCGGCATCCACGATAATCTGTCCTTCCCGGAAAAATTCCGGTCCGTAGGATTCTATCTGTCCCGTCGCCAGAATCACGATGTCCGCCTCCTCACAGGCGGTCTTCAGGTCTTCCGGTTTCGTGCGGGTATGACACACCGTCACTGTCGCGTTGGCATTCAGCATCATCAGCATCAGCGGCTTTCCGATTCGAACGCTCCGTCCCACAATGGTCACTTTCTTTCCCTGCAGTTCCACATCGTTCTTCTGCAGGATTTCCATGCAGGCCTCTGCAGTGCAGGCACAAAAATAATCATCCAAAGGTTTCTTCGCATCAAAAAGATTGGCATAGGATGCGTCCGTGATGGCATCGATATCCTTCTCCGGTGCCAGCAATCGTCTCATCCGAGCTTCATCCACAAACTTTGGGAAAGGCATCAGCATGATGATTCCGTGGATGGACGGGTCTCCGTTCAATTCCGCCAGTCCCTCCTCCAGCTCTTCCTGGGATGTTTCCTCTGTGTAGACTCGACTCACGCATTCAATGCCGTATTTATCGGAGTTCTTCCGGATGGCATTCTCGTAATACACATCCCCGGAACGATCTCCCACTCGCAGGGTCGCCACCTTTGGACATACCCCATTTTCTTTTAACTTCGTCACATCACTTCGGAGCTGATCCGCGATGAGATCTCTCACCGGCGCTCCGCGCAATAATTTGGCCATTCGTTCTACCCTTTCAGTGATTCTTCATAAAATAGACAGGACAATTATATCACACAGACTAAAAAAGTCCAATAGCGTCTTTTGCCAGACGGTCCGCCATCTCGTTATATTTTACCCCGGTATGGGCTTCCACCTTGATAAAAACAATCTTCATGTTTTTCCGGGCGTCCGCCACGAACTGCTTGTACTTTCGGGTCAGTGGGAGATTCGCCTTCCACTCGTCATCTCCCCACTTGCCGATTCCGTTGTAGTCGTGATAGATGTACACTTCATCAATGTCGTGTTCTTGGCAATAGCGAATAGCGTTCACCGCTCCCATCACCTCGCCGGCAACGTTTCTCAGCTCCGCCGATGCCGGGTCGTCGTATCCGTGCTTCAAGGTAATTACTTCTCCTTTATACAGAATCACCACGCCGCATCCGAACTTTCCGGTGCGCACATCGAAGCTTCCGTCCACATAGATTTCCGCCGCTGTTTCCGGAATAGCCTGCACGTCCTGCTTCTTTCCCAGGTATTCCTCTGCCGCTTCCCAGGTGGTAAAGCTCTTGTACTCCGCACCGGGATATCCGGTAACCAGCCGCTGACACTCCTTCCAGGTCTGAAAGATGCCGGTCTCCCGGCCGGCCCGAACGGCATAGACCTTCTTTCCGGTCATCTTCTTGGCCCCGGTGCTCTCCACCGCCTTGCCGCCATGACGGCTTTCCAGATTCTTGAGAAAGCTCTTCCGATGAATCGGCGTAATGCCCTGCGCCCGAATTCCGTCGTAATGGGCGGCAGTGCCGTACCCCTTGTTGCTTTCGAACGCATATCCGGGATATTTTTCTCCCATCTCCACCATGTAGGCATCTCGCGTGACCTTCGCCACGATAGATGCCGCCGCAATGGATACGGAACTGGCATCTCCGTGAACGATTCCTTCCTGAGGAACCGAAATATCCGGCAATTCCAGGGCATCGATCAGCAAATGCTGAATTTCTGCCCCCGGAATCTTCCGGCCCAGCTTCTCATTGGCATCGTGAAAAGCCCGTACCATAGCACACTTGGTGGCCTCCAGTATGTTCATCTCATCGATTTCCTCCGGTGATGCGATGCCAATGCCGATGGCCAGCGCCCGATTTTGAATCTCTTGGTTCATGGCCAGCCGCCGCTTCTCCGTCAGTTTCTTGGAATCGTCCACCCCCGGCACGTGAAAATCCTCCGGAAGCACTACGCAAGCGGTGACCACCGGGCCGGCCAACGGACCGCGGCCCACCTCGTCAATCCCCGCAACGTATTGAATTCCCTTTTCGTGCAGCGCCTTTTCCTGACGGATCATCTCCTGAAAACGCTGCTCCATCTTTTCCAGCCGTTCCTGCTTAGTCATTCTCCGGCTCTCCTTCCGACGGCACCGTCTCCAGCGTAATGCGCCCCAGCTTTCCGCTCCGGAATTCGTCGATTACCGTCCGACCGGTGCGCTCGTAGTCAATTCTCTTTCCCGGCATCAGAAATCCCCGCTTAAAGGCAATGGCTTCCATGTTCTCCAGTGTCTCTTCCTGTATTTCATCCAGCTTATAGCGATTCTGCAATGATTCCGGATATCGCTTCTCCAGCACCTTAATCAGCTCGAACGCCAGATCCTGGGTGTCCAGAATTTCGTCCCGAATGCTTCCGCAGAAGGCCAGATACAGACCCACCCGCTGATCCTCGAACTTCGGCCACAGAATGCCCGGTGTATCCAGCAGCTGCATCCCGTTTTTCAGTGTCACCCACTGCTTACCTCGAGTCACACCCGCTTTATCTCCGGTCTTCGCACTCTTCTTTCCAATCAGCCGGTTGATGAGGGAGGATTTTCCAACGTTCGGCACGCCCACCACCATCATCCGGATGGAACGATTCATCTGCCGCTGCTGATTCTTTTCTCGCTGCACGTCGTCCAAGATGCTGAACAGGCGATTGATATTCTCTCCGGAGCGGGCATCGATGGCCAGGGTTTTATCCCCCTTCCGGCTAAAATAACGCTGCCACTTCTCGGTCTCTTCCGAATCTGCCAGATCGGATTTACCCAGAAGTACGATTCTTCTTTTGTCCCCCACCAGTTCGTCAATAATCGGGTTCCGGCTGGAAATCGGAATCCGGCTGTCCAGCAGTTCGATGACCAGGTCCACCGCTTTGAGGTTTTCCTGAATCAGTTCCCGGGTCTTCTTCATATGCCCCGGATACCAGTTAATATTCTGAATCATCCATTTGCCTCCTTCTTCGTCGTCGCAATGGAAAATATCGGATAAAAAAGAGCATACCTTCGGCAATGCCAAGGTATGCTCTTTAATTTTCAGCAAATCGTTCTTATTTTGCAGACTTGATTCTTGCAGCCTTACCGGTTCTTTCACGCATGTAGTTCAGCTTCGCTCTTCTAACTCTTCCGCGCTTCAGCACCTCAATCTTTGCTACCTTCGGCGAATGCATTGGGAAAGTCTTCTCTACACCAATACCCTGAGCCAGTCTTCTTACTGTGAATGTTTCAGAAATTCCGCCGCTCTGCATCTTCAGGACATATCCTTCGAATACCTGAATTCTTTCTCTCTGACCCTCAACGATCTTAACGTGAACTCTTACGGTATCACCAACGTTGAATTCCGGAATATCGTTCTTCTTGTATTCCTTTGTGATCGAATCAATTACGTTCATTGTTATTCCTCCTTCCTTTCCAAGACGCTCGTGGTTTCTCTTTAAATAATAAATGTCGTTCCCGGCTTCTTAAGCCATGCTGTCAACTACCAGAGGACCGCCCGTAATAACTATCAAAGTTTATCACAATGAGCGACTGATTTCAACACTTTTTTCAAAAAAATATTATTTCTATGCCCTCGGATGGGTCCGCTGGTACACGTCCCGAATCCGCACATTCAGCACCGCCAGGTACGCAATGCCTACGGACATATCTTCAAAGCCCATCAGTTCCTGAAGGGTCTTCAAATCCCCGCCGTTCTGAAGGATATGTACCGCAAAGCTGTTCCGGAGAATCTGCGGTGTCATCCGCTCTTCGATATCCATCTCTTTGCCGTATTCCTTCAGAATCTTCCAGATTCCCTGACGGGTCAGCGCCTGGCCTCGGAAGTTGATGAAAATGTAGTCGTCCTCTTCTCTCGGCTCGCCCTTGATTTCTTCGTAAGCCTCGTCCATATACTTCTTCATCGCGGCATGAGCATAAGATCCAATCGGCACGATTCGGATCTCTCCGTCGTTGTCCTTCAGCGTAACGAAGTTCATCCGCAGATTCATGTCCGAGAATCGCAGGCGCACCAGCTCCGTCACACGAGCGCCCGTTCCGTACATGAACTCCAGCAACGCCTTGTCCCGGATGCCCTTGGCAGAATCATCCGGAAGGGACAGCATTTGATTCACCTCTTCCACCGTCAGAAACTCAATCTGGCGCTTATCGTTTTTCGCCGATTTGATTTTCTGAAAAGGATTGGTTTCTCGTTCCCCTTCATCGATTTTGTAATCGTAGAATGCCCGCAGAGAAGAAATTTTTCGGTTAATCGTCGCCTTGGACTTACTTTCATTATTTAGTTCCAATATGTAAGCGGCTGCATCACTTTCCTTGCAGTCGTTCAAACTCTTTCCGCCGCGGCCCTCCAGGAAGACCTCGAAGGCTTTCAAATCCCGGCGATAGGCAACGAGAGTGTTTTCCGCCTTGTTTTTCGTATTCTTTAAATATTCAATGAAGGCATCCATCTTCGTCTCCTGTGTCTTCTATATTTCTCCTGCGGTTCGGGCAAAAAGAACTCCCACGATGGTCTTAGCGTCCTGAATTTCACCCTTCATAATCCGATCCACCAACTCGTCCGCCGTGTATTCATAAAGGTCCAAATCCTCTGTATCGTCGAAATGGGTCTCTCCCGGCGTCAAATCCTTGCAGAGGTAAATATACAAAAGCTCCGTGGTGTATCCGCAGCTCGGGCTGATGGTGGTCAGATGCCGAATGCTCCCGGCCCGGTAGCCTGTTTCTTCCTTCAACTCCCGAAGTGCCGTGTCCATGGGATCCTCATCACCGTCAATCTTTCCCGCCGGAAGTTCCAGCACCTCCCGCTCCAACGCCTTTCGGAACTGCCGCACCATGAGAATTCTGCCGTCTTCTTTTACCGCCAGAATCACCGCCCCGCCGTTGTGCTCCAGAATGTCCCGATAGGAGGTCTTTCCGCCCACTACCGTCACCTTATCTTTGCGAATTCGAAAAATCGGACCGTCATATACCACTTCCGATTGCAATGTTTTTTCCGGAAAAGCCATAAAACACTCCCTATATCTATTAATCTCTTTACAAATAAGTTTTATCGTTTATTTGAATATTCTATCACTTTTTTATTCCGGAATAAAGCGTAAAACAAAAAAGTGGCGGCATTGCTGCCGCCGATACCCAGATGCACTCGCATCTTAAAATAATAGAAGTGAAAACAATAGAGACGTTACGTCATTTGCCAGTAATTTCGTATCGCCCTATCTGACAGCCCCATCATATCATAAAAAAAATTCCCCTTCAGTACACTTTTTACGGAATCAACCGCAGGTTTTCCGCCAGCATATAGATAAAACGCTGCTTCCATTTCTTCCAGGTATTTTCGTGGGCAGAACATGGATACCCGGTCCTTCGGGTCTGAATATTTTCGATGATTCCCTCCCTGTAAATCTCCGGAATCTCCATCAATGCCCGGTGGATGCAGTCCAGTTTAAACATCGCCTCTGCCGCCACCGGACTTTCCTGCATTGCTGTATTTCCGTAGGTGAGCACATCCTCCGCCAACATCTCCCGGCGGAATTCCATTCCGGCAATCTCTTTGAGCCGATTCATATCCTTTACCACCCATAGACACTGATAATACACTTCGCTGGGAAGAACTCGCTTCCGGTCCTTCTGAATCTGATATTCCTTCATAACAAAACACCATCCTTTCGGCTCCATTGTATCGCCAAAGGATGGTGCTGTACATTCACTTGAAAAAGAAAGGACTGAAACCCTCAAAAAAAGTACTTTTTCCCGGGATTCTTAAACTTCTCATTCAGAATCTCGCCCTTCTTCCGCTTCCTCCAACAGCGTCGCTTTCAGGTTGGCTTCCGATTCCGCCAATTCCTGAATGATGTTGTTGATTTCAATCAGTCGTTCCGGACTGATGTTCTTTCCGGTTTCCACCGCAGCGGTGTTCAGCAAATCTCCAATCGAACTGCTGAGTCCGGAGATCTTGTTCCGGAGGGCATTGATTTCATCCGCATCCAGCTGGAACGTGGATACCGGTTCCATATGAGTTCCTTCCGGCCGGCGTCCCGGAACCAGTTCAAACTCACTGTTCTGCTGTATCACAATCGGATGGATATCCAGATTCTCTCCCAGGTAAGCGGCAAAATCTTCCTTGGATTCCTTCTCGCCATGCACCAAGAATACCACCGGATGGGTAACGAAAGAGCCCACCCAATGCGCCAATCCGTCCCGATCCGCATGACCGGAGAAGCCTTCCAGATTCACGATTTCCGCATTGACCTGAATCTCCTCGCCAAAGAGGTTCACCGATTCCGCACCTTCCACCAATTTCCGGCCAAGGGTGCCTTCCGCCTGGTATCCCACGAACACGATGGAACACTTTGGGTTCCACAGGTTGTGCTTCAGGTGATGGCGAATTCGGCCGGCTTCGCACATGCCGCTGGCAGAAATGATGATCTTCGGTTTCCGATCGCTGTTCAGCGCCTGGGATTCCTCCGTGGACTGGGTAAAATGAAGATTTTTGAATTCCAGCGGATGATCGCCCTTATCCATAAACGCCTTGAAGTCATCGTCGAACACCGCCGTGTTCTTCTTAAAGACTTCCGTCGCCGCATTGGCCATCGGGCTGTCGATGTACACCGGAACGTTCTTCAGCTTTCCGTAAATCTCCGGATTCTCATCGTAAAGCATGTTCAGCTGGTAGATCATCTCCTGAGTTCGTCCTACGGCAAAGGACGGAATTACCACCGTTCCGCCCCGCTCCACCGTGCGGAGAATCACCTTTACCAATTTCTCGATGCTCATGGCGTTCTCCGGATGGAGACGGTTTCCATAGGTGCTCTCCATGATGACATAATCCGCATGGCGAATGATGGTAGGGTCCCGAAGAATCGGCCGGTGATTCACCCCCAGGTCTCCGGAGAAAACGATTTTCGTCTCCGCATCGCCCTCCTGCACCCAGAGCTCCGTTTCCGCCGACCCCAGAATATGGCCCGCATCGTTGAAGCATACGTGAATGCCCTCACTCACCTCAATGAGCTGATCGTACAGAACCGGATGCACATAGCGAAGGGATTCCTCCGCGTCCGCCACCGTGTACAGCGGCTGAACCAGCGGCTGTCCTTTTCGTTCCGCCTTTTTGTTGGCCCATTCCGCTTCCTTCTCGTGGATATACCCGCTGTCCCGGAGCATGATCGGAAGAAGATCCGCCGTCGCTTTGGTGCAGAAGATGTTTCCGCGAAAACCTCTTTTTACCAGAAGGGGAATCCGCCCGCAGTGATCGATGTGTGCGTGACTCAGCACCAGACAATCGATTTCGGACGGTTCAAAGGGAAACTCCCGGTAGTTCAGGCGATCCTGGGCTTTCCCGCCCTGGAACTGCCCGCAATCCAGCAGCACGTTTGCTTTGTCCGTAATCAGAAGGTGACAGGATCCTGTAACGCCTTCAGTTGCTCCGCAAAATCTGATTTTCATTTCTCCGCCTCCTTGCAAGGTTGTCCGGAATTATTGTTTATTTTCCTTCGTTCTGAAGATAGCTGATGTACGGCAGGTTTCGGTACTTCTGGTCGTAATCCAGGCCGTAGCCGATGATGAACAGGTCTTCCACCTGGAAGCCGATGTAATCCGCATGGAAATCGGCGGTTCTCCGGGACGGCTTATCCAACATGGTGCACACCTTCAGGGTTTTCGGATGGCGCTCGTTCAGCTTCTCCAACAGGTACTTGAGGGTGGTTCCCGTATCCACGATATCTTCCACCACCAGTACGTTCTTGTTGTACAGGTTCAGTTCCGTATCCATGGAAATCTTCACCACACCGGAGGTGGTGGTGCTGGAACCGTAGCTGCTGGCCTTTACGAAGTCGATGACGGTGTCCAGATCCAGGCACTTCATGAGGTCGCACATCCACGGAATGGATCCCTTCAATGTGCCGATGACCACCAGCTCTTCGCCCTTGAATTCATTGCTGATTTCTTCACCCAGCTCTTCCGCTCTCTTCCGGATTTCCGCCTCTGTGAAGAGAATTTTTCCGATTACATGATCATTTGTGCTCATCTTCCGATCCCTCCTTGTTTAAAATCGACTCAATGACATCCAGCAGCTCCTCCTGTCCGGTGCGCTTCAGCGCCGACACCGGAATTACCGCATCTTCTTTTTTCATATTCAGCTTCTGCCGAATCTGCCGGATGGATTTCTGCTGCTGGTTCTTGGAAATCTTATCCGCCTTCGTAGCCACGACCACGCCGTCCAGACCGTAGTACCGAAGGTAATCGTACATCTGCACATCCTGCGCCGACGGCTCGTGGCGAATATCCACCAGCTGCACCACCTTCAGAAGACCCGGTCTCTTGCTGAGATACGCCTCCATCATGGCGCCCCACTTCTCCGTCTCGGAACGGGAGAGCTTGGCATACCCATACCCCGGCAGGTCCACAATCCGGAAATCATCGTTCACCAAATAGAAGTTGATGGTACGCGTCTTTCCCGGACTTCCGCTGACCCTGGCAAGGGCCTTCCGGCCGGTGAGAAGATTCAGCAGGGAGGATTTCCCCACGTTGGACCGGCCCGCAAAGGCAATTTCATAGCGGTTCGCTTCCGGATACTGTGCCGGTTTTACCGCAACCGCTTCCAATTCTGATTTTGTGATTCTCATCCTAGTTCTCTTTCTCGCTTTCCTCCGAAATCAGCACCTCTCGGAACGCATCCTCTGCTTTCTCCAGCAAGACGAATTCCAATCGGCTGCGCACGGATTTCGGAATTTCTTCGATGTCCGCCGCGTTATCCTTTGGCAGGAGGATTTTGCGAATCCCCTGCCGGTACGCAGCCAGCACCTTCTCCTTGATTCCGCCCACCGGAAGGATATTGCCCTGCAGGGTAATTTCTCCCGTCATGGCGATGTCCCGCCGTGCCTTCTTTCCGGACAGCAGGGAGAACAGCGCCGTGCACATGGTCACGCCGGCCGACGGACCGTCCTTCGGGGTGGCTCCCTCCGGAATGTGAATCTGAATATCGTTATCCTTAAAAACAGATGCGTCCAGACCGTACTTTTCCGACAGGGACTTGATGTATCCCATGGCGGTCTGCGCGGATTCCTTCATCACATCTCCCATCTGTCCCGTGAGAATCAGATGGCCGCTTCCCGGCATCCGCACGCTTTCAATCTGCAGGGTCACACCGCCCACTGCCGTCCAAGCCATGCCGGTGGTGACGCCGATACCCGGTTCCAGATTCATCAAATCTTCCCGGAAAATCTTCGCTCCCAGATAATTTTCGAGATTCCTCTTAGTTACAGTATACTTGTTTTTCTTTTCCGTTACAATTCGCTTTGCAACTTTTCTGCATACGGATGCTATCTGCCGTTCCAGATTCCGCACGCCGGACTCCCGGGTGTAGTACCGGATGATTTCCCGTATTGCGGATTCCGAGAAGGTGAGCTGGTTCTTCCGAATCGCATAGGACTTCAGAACCTTTGGAACCAAATAATCCTCCGCAATTCGAACCTTCTCCTCTTCAATATAGCTGGAAAGTTCAATCACCTCCATCCGGTCCAGAAGCGGTCTCGGAATGGTCTGAGTGGTGTTTGCCGTGGTGATGAACATCACATTGGACAGATCGAACGGGATTTCCAGATAGTGATCCGTGAAATCCTTGTTCTGTTCCGGATCCAGCACCTCCAGCAGTGCAGATGCCGGATCTCCCCGGAAATCATTTCCCAGCTTGTCCACCTCATCCAGCAAGAACAGCGGATTGTTGGTCCCCACCTCGCTGATGCTGTTGATAATTCGTCCGGGAATGGCACCCACGTAAGTGCGACGATGTCCCCGAATTTCCGCTTCGTCCCGAACGCCGCCCAGGGACATTCGAACGAACTCCCGGTTGGTCGCTCTGGCAATGGAACGGGCGATGGACGTCTTTCCCACGCCCGGCGGCCCTACCAGGCAGAGGATCGGACCCTGAATGGATTTGGTCAGGTGCATCACCGCCAAATGTTCCAGGATTCTTTCCTTCACCTTCTCCAGTCCGTAATGATCCTCGTTCAGAATCTTTTCTGCTCGTTTGATATTGATGTTGGTCTTGCTGGCCTCGTGCCACGGAAGCTCCAGAATCGTTTCGATATAGGTTCGGCTCACGTTGGCATCCGGACTCATGGCCGGCATTTTGGCAAAACGCTGGATTTCCTTTCGAATCTTCGCATCCGTCTTTTCTTCCAGCTGCAGCTCATCCAGCTTCTTCAGCCACTGAGCCGCATCGTCATCCTCGCCGGTCTCCCGTCCCAGTTCGTCCTGCATTACCTTAATCTGTTCCCGAAGGTAATACTCCTGCTGGCTTCGATCCATATTCTTCATGACTTTGGTTTGAATCTTCTGAGACAACATCGCGATCCTCGTCTCGCCGTTCAGAAGTTCAATCAGCTGTTCCAGCCGGCCGGGAATGTAATCGATTTCCAACAGTGCTTGTTTTTCATCAAAGGAAACATCCAGATCCTCAGCGATGATGTTGGTGAGCACCGCCGGATCCTCCACTTCCTCTACCATGGCACGGGCTTCCGCCGTGCTTCCGGGATGAAGGACTTTGGCATACTGAATGAAGGCTTCTTTTACCGCCCGTACGTATGCTTCCAATTCCTCCTCATCATCTGCCGGCAAATCCTCCGCCTGCACGTAATCGCAGAACAGCGCACCGTTCTCCTCGTAAATATTCTCCAATCGAATCCGCTGACCGCATTCCGCCAGCACCCGAACGTAATCCGTGCGGCGAACAATCTGCTTAATTCGAATCAGCACACCGGTAAGGTAGCAATCCTCTCCGGACGGATCGTTCACTTCCGGGTTTCGCTGGGCGGACACCGCCACCAGACGCTCCCGGTTCATTGCAATTTCAATGGATTTCAGCGACTTATCCCGACCCACATCAAATCCTACCAAAGTATCCGGAAAAAAAGCCTTTCCCCGAAGTGCAATGTAAGGAATGTGCGTTCTACTTTCTCTCTCCATCTGCGCCTCCCTTTATCTATACAGAACAGGCGGCAAGAAATAGCCCTGCCGCCTGATGTTTTCTTATTTCGCACCGTCTTCAGCGCTATTTTGTCTCTAATACCGGTTCTGCACCGTTCTCCACGGTATCCTTCGTGATAATGCACTTGGTCACATCATCCCGAGAAGGCAATTCGAACATGATGTCCGTCATCATCTTTTCGAAAATTCCCCGCAGACCTCTGGCTCCCGTATGCAGTTCAATGGCCTTGTTGGCAATGGCATTCACCGCATCGTCCTCGATTTCCAGCTCCACGCCGTCCATACGGAACAGCTCCTGATACTGGCGAATCAAGGAATTCTTCGGCTCCCGCATAATTCGTACCAATGCCTCTTCCGTCAGTTCCCGAAGGGATACGATCATCGGAAGACGACCGATCAGTTCCGGAATCAGTCCGAAACGGAGCAAGTCTTCCGGTTCCACCTTCAGCAGAATCTCATGGTCCTCCGTCAGGTCCACCCGATCCTCATCGGAATTGAAGCCGATGACCTTGTTGCCCAACCGACGTTTGATGATGGTGGACAATCCGGTAAAAGCACCTCCGCAGATAAACAGCACATCCTTCGTATCGAAATGGATGAACTCCTGCAGCGGATGCTTCCGGCCGCCCTGCGGCGGAACGTTGGCAACGGTTCCTTCGATGATTTTCAGCAATGCCTGCTGAACGCCTTCTCCGCTAACGTCACGGGTGATGGACATGTTCTCGGATTTCCGGGCAATCTTGTCGATTTCATCCACGTAGATGATGCCCTTCTGTGCCCGTTCCAGGTCGCCGTCTGCCGCCTGGTACAGTCTCAGCAAAATGTTCTCTACGTCTTCGCCCACATATCCGGCTTCCGTCAATGCAGTGGCATCCACAATGGCAAACGGAACATCCAGAATTTTTGCCAGGGTCTGTGCCAGAAGCGTTTTACCGCTTCCCGTCGGTCCCAGCATCAGAATGTTGCTCTTCTGGATTTCCACGTTGTTCTTCTCATCGCCGGCATTCTCCTCCAAATGGCGGATTCTTTTGTAGTGATTGTACACCGCAACGGCCAGATTTTTCTTCGCCTCATCCTGTTCGATGACGTAGTCGCTCAGGAAATCCGCAATATCCTTTGGCTTCGGAAGTTCCTCCATGTGCTTCGGTTCCACGAACTCTTTCTCATCCAGAAGGGATTCGCACAGCTCGATGCACTCGTTGCAGATTGCTACATCCGGTCCCACGATAATTTTCTTGACTTGCGAGCTGGTCTTCCCGCAAAAAGAGCAGACCAGCTCATGGTTTTCGTTCTTTTTACTCACAGATTCTCCTCTATTACTTCTTCAATACCCGATCGATCAGTCCGTATTCCACCGCTTCATCTGCGTACATGAAATTATCTCTGTCGGTATCCTGCTCGATAATGGAAAGATCTTTTCCCGTATTTTCAGCAAGAATGTGGTTCAGACGTTCCTTGGTTTTCATCATCCAATCGGCCTGAATCTTAATATCGGAAGCTTGGCCCTGTGCGCCCCCCAGCGGCTGATGAATCATAATCTCCGCGTTGGGCAGAGCATATCGTTTCCCTTTGGTTCCCGCCGAAAGCAGAACGGCCCCCATGCTGGCAGCCAGGCCCACACAGATGGTGGAAATATCCGGTTTTACGTAATTCATGGTATCCAGAATCGCCAAGCCGGCCGTCACCATTCCGCCCGGAGAGTTGATGTAGATATTAATATCCTTTTCCGGGTCTTCCGCTTCCAGGAACAAGAGCTGCGCCACCACAATGCTGGCCAGGTGCTCGTCCACCTGCTGGTCGATGAAAATGATTCGATCCTTCAGCAGTCTGGAATAAATATCGTAACTGCGCTCGCCGTTTCCGGTCTGTTCAACAACTACTGGAATTGTATTCATAGATTATTCTTCTTCCTTTGCCTTAGCAGCAACAAAATTTGCCTTCTCGAACATCATGTCGATGGCCTTCTTCATCTTAACATCCTCTTCGAAGTAGTGCAGGTCGTTTCCGATCATCTTCTTCACATCTTCTACGGACTGTCCGTACTGAGCAGCGAAATCTGCCATTTCCTTATCGATGTCCTCTTCGGTTGCTTCGATGTTCTCCTGACGGATTACGGCCTTCAGCAGGATTCTGGATGCAACTCTCTTCTCTGCGTCCATACGAGCCTGGTCTCTCATTGCAGCCATATCCATTCCGGTGAACTTCTGATACTGCTCCAGAGACAGACCCTGGTATGCCAGCTGCTGCTTCATTCCCTGAATCATGGTGTCGATTTCAGATTCTACCATGGATGCCGGAGTGTCTACGCTGTTCACGTCGATCAGCTTCTGAACCATGCTGTCCTTCATGATGCTGTCTGCTCTCTCGTCATCTTCTTTCTGCATTCTCTCACGGATGGAGTTCTTGTACTCTTCCAGAGTCTCGAACTCGCTGACATCGCTTGCCAACTCATCGTTGATTTCCGGCAGAACCTCTCTCTTAATCTCGTTAATCTTGCATTCGAAGAGCGCTTCCTTGCCTGCCAGATCTTCTGCCTGATAACCTTCCGGGAAAGTAACGTGAACGTCTACTTCCTCACCGGCTTCTTTTCCAACCAGCTGATCCTCAAAACCCGGGATGAACTGTCCGGAACCCAGCTTCAGGTCGAAGTTCTCTGCCTTGCCGCCGTCGAAGTGAACGCCGTCTACGGAACCGTCAAAGTCCAGAACAACGGTATCTCCCTCTTCCGTCTTGCGGTCGGTTACGGTTTCCATGCTGGAATGAGCCTTCTGAACTCTCTCCAGTTCTTTCTGGATATCCTCATCGGTTACTTCGTGCTCGATCTTCTCTACTTCCAGACCGAAGTAATCCTTTGCTTCAACTTCCGGGAAGCAAGCAACGGTTGCGGTGATTTCAACATCTTCGCCCTTCTTCAGCTCGCCCAGGTTCAGTCTCGGCTGATCGATAACTTCCAGCTCCAACTCGTTCAGAGCTGCCGGATAACCGCTCTGCAGCAGGTCGTTCAGCGCTTCATCGTAGAAGATATCTTCGCCATAGGTGTTCTCGATCATCTTTCTCGGAGCCTTTCCCTTACGGAAGCCCTTGATTTCGAAGCGATCCTTGTTGTTCTTATAAGCATTCACTACAGCATTTTCGAACTCTTCACCGGTAAAAACCATAGTAAACTTTGCATCATTGCCTTCTTTTGCGATAAAAGTAGTTTTCATTAATATTCCTCCTGAAAAACGAACTTAATTTGTTTTATTTTTCCGGCTCGTCGTCCGGTAAAAATCCTCTTTGCAGCTTCGAGATGTCTTCCGGCTCCAGAGAGTATTTCTCTGCCAGAGATTCTGCAATGTCCTGGAAATCTTCCGAATTTCCGTAGTACCATTCCAGCTCCATCTCCAATACGTCCTTGTCTCCGTGCAATCCGTGAATCACGCCCTCGTCAAAGGAAAGCGCGCTGATGGAATTGCCGGTGTCCACCTTGATCAGCTTCCGGGTGAAATCCATTTCCACCTTCTTGTGAAGCTCCTTATGACCGGCTGCCTTCAGCAGCACATCATACGCATCACTGGACTCAAATGCTTCAATATTCGGATGCTCTGCGAAACGCTCATCCGTTATGACTAGATTAAATTCTTCTCTGGAATGACATCCATTCTCCACGTGATTATCCCACTTAATCGTTGCTGTAATCCGATCGTTCTCATATCGAATTCGATACGCAATTCCGGATTGTCTCAGATCCATGTCGTCCGTATCAAAATACACGGCATGCATCCGAATCTTCTCCAAGGAATCCCGGTCTACATATTCATCCAGCATGGGATCGTCGATAATCTCCTGAATCAAAGATACATCATCCAGACGATACTTGTATTCTGTTTCCATATTATCTCCCACTGGCCGCATTGCGGCAAAATATCAACAATGTCAAGTAATTTTACATAAAAAAGCCATTATTGTCAATGGATAGGGCTCAATCTTGCACATATCCATTCCATAAAATGACTTTTTTGGGGATAATCCCCCTTATTCTTCCATTTTTTTCAGTTTTATTCTGGAATTTTTTCCCTCTGTCAGCCGATCCGTCATCCGGATAAAGTTATCCGACAGGTCACTGGCATAGAACCGGTCCTCCTCGGTCCGCTGCTCGGCAAACTGATCCCGAGCCGCCAGCACCTCCTCCACCTCATCGATGACCGCTTCGGAAGAGCTGATCAGATTCATGTGGGGGTAGATTCGCTTCAGATTATCCGCAATCATCGGATAATGGGTGCATCCCAGAATCAAATGATTAAATCCGTTTTCCCGAACGAAATCGTCCATGTAGTATCGGATGGTCAAATCCATAATTTCGTTGTCGATGATGCCTTCTTCAATCAGCGGAACGAACGCCGGGCAAGCCAGGCTGCTGGTCCGAATGGACGAATCCAGGTTGTGCAGCAGCCGCGCATAGACATCACTCTGAATGGTCGCTTTGGTAGCGATGATTCCCACATTCGGACAGCGGCTCTGCACCACCTTCCGAACCGTCGGTTCGATGACGCCGATAATCGGCAGTTCCGGGTGCTGCTTCCGCAAATCGTCCAACGCCAGGGAAGTCACGGTGTTGCAGGCAATCACCACCATTTTCACATCCTTGCTCACCAGATAGTCCACAATCTGGGAAGCGAACTTTCGAATTGTCTCCGGGGACTTGGATCCGTAAGGGGTTCTCGCCGTGTCCCCATAATATATCACCCGTTCTTTCGGCAGCCGGCTCTGCAGTGCAGATACGCTGGTAAGGCCGCCCAGTCCGGAGTCAAAAAAACCAATCGGTCTGTTATCCATTTATTTCTTATTTTCCTCCGATAAAAGTAAAAAGCGATATTCCGCAGAATATCGCTTTTCTTGGTGCGGATGGTGGGACTCGAACCCACATGATTTGTGGTCACACGGACCTGAACCGTGCGCGTCTGCCAATTCCGCCACATCCGCAGATTTATTTTTCTGAGTTGTTTCTTTCGCAACTCACAATAGTTATTATACACACTTTAGGGTGGCTTGTAAACCCCTTTTTTAAAAAAGTTTTTTGCGCCGCTTTGAAACGGCGCAAAAGCCTTATTTCATTACTGCATCATCAGACGATCGAATTCCTCAACCGCTGCGCCGAACTCCTCTTCACTCTCGATTTCAACCAAATCGAACGTGTCGTCACCGTTGTCCTTATATCCGTAAATATATACATCATCGGTGCCATCATCCGGCTCCAGTGCAATGTATTCCTTTCCGTTCAGATCGAATACACCTGTAATGTAGCACTCCACTACTGTACCGTCATCAAATTCCAGGGTGATGAAATCATCTTCAGTTTCTTCTTCCAGCAGCTCTTTGTTCTGATCTTCCGCCATTTCGCTACTCTCCTTACCTTCAACATAAATGTAATTTCCCGATCCATCTTCCTTCCGGAGAGATAAATCGTAATTCAAAATATACCATGAATATCTTTAAATAGCAAGTTATTGCTGAAAGAATTCCAAAACACTTTCTGCCGCCTTGGAATTCATCCCTTCCGTTTCCATCAATTCTTCATAAGAAGCCTTTCGAATCGCATCGATGCTGCGGAATTTCTCCATCAGCGCCTTCCGCCGCTTCGGCCCGATTTTCGGAATTTCTTCCAGCACAGAGTGTGTCATCTTCTTTCCTCGCGTACCTCGATGGAAGGTAATGGCGAAACGGTGCACTTCTTCCTGAATGTTTCCCGCATAGCTGAACAGCAGAGGTTCCGACTTCAAATCGATTTCACTTCCGTCGGTGAACACGACCGCGCGGGTTCGATGGGCATCGTCTTTCGCCAGGCCCACCACCGGAATCGTCAGCCGGAACGCATCCATCACTGCTTTTACCGCATGCACCTGTCCCAGTCCTCCATCGATGAACATGATATCCGGATACCGGCTGAAACCCGGATCCCCTTCTCGGGCCCGCTTTAGCCGCCGGTACATCACTTCCTGCAGACTGCCGTAGTCGTCGCCCTCGGCAGTTCGAATCCGAAACTTTCGGTAATCGTTCCGCACCGGCCGGCTGCCCTCGTACACCACCATGGCGCCCACCGTATCCAGGCCGTTCATGTTGGAGATATCGTAGGCTTCCACCCGATACTCCTCTTCATCGTCCTCCTCCAGCAGCCGGGGAATCGTCCCATCGATTTCCGCCGCCCGGCGAATCAGCTCCGAAATCTTCTGCCGCAGATTTTTCTTTCGTTCCTCGTCTCGATCGGCTCTCTCGTCCAGGGAACGGGCCAACTCCACCGAATCCGCCAGTGTCATGTCCAGGATGGCCTTTTTCTCCCCTCGCTCCGGTATGTACAGCCGGGTTTTGTGGGGCACATCCGTTCCCGCTTTCGCGTTCATCTCATCGATGTGGTTCAAAAGTTCGGAAATCAGGTCCTCCTCTTCCGGGTGCACCGGCACAATCACCTCTTTGGGAATCCGGGATGTAGACAGGTAGTACTGCTTCAGAAACGCGCTGAGCAGCTCCTCCCGGGTGGATTCCGTCTCGTCGTTCATATAGATGATTTCCCGGCCGATCATTTTACCTTCCCGCACCCGGTACTGCGCCACAATCTGATTGTGGTGGGTCCGAATCGGAATCAGGATATCGATATCGTGCTCTCGCACCATGGTGGCCCGCTGCTTCTCGCTGAGGGACCGCAGCGCCCGAATGTAATCCCGGTATTTCGCCGCCTCCTCATACTTCAAAGCATCCGATGCTTCCATCATCTTTCCTTCCAGCTTTCGGATGACCCCCGCATCCTTTCCGCCTAGAATGCCCAGGATGTCCCGAATCATCTCCAGGTATTCCTCCCGGTCCGCTTTTCCCACGCAGATGCCCTTGCATTTTCCGATAAAATAATTCAGGCAGGGGCGGGTGTTTTCCGGAAAATGCAGGGTACTGCATTTCTTCAGGGGATACATTTCGTCAATCATTTTCAAAATTCGCCACACAGCGGTGCTGTCGGAATAGGGTCCAAAATACCGATTCTCATCCCGCTTGACCTCCCGAGTGCGGATTACCCGGGGGAACTCTTCGCTCATGGTCACTTCGATGTAGGGATAGGTCTTATCATCCTTCAGGAGGATGTTGTACTTCGGCATGTATTTCTTGATCAGGTTGCATTCCAGAATCAGCGCTTCCATCTCCGTGCCGCAGGTGATATAGTCGAATTCCGCAATGTTGGACACCATGGACCGAACCTTCGGACTGTGCTGAGAAGAACTCCGGAAGTATTGCCGAACCCGGTTTCGCAGGTTTACGGCTTTTCCCACATAGATTACCGTCCCCAGGCGATCCTTGTGCATATAGACGCCCGGACAGGTGGGGAGTTTTTTCAATTCTTCGTTGATGTCAAACATCTCTTTTCCCTCCTGCACACTCCCTCGGTTCTCTACCGATAGGTCCAGTTTCTTCTTTTCCGATCCTCTTCAATTTCGTATTCTCGCAGGGCAATCTCCCGGATTTTCTGCTTCCGCCGGCGCTCCGCCAGCAACCGTTTCCGTCTCCGAATTCGCCGAACGCGGAGCACGAAGTACAGCAAGCACAGCAGCACCGCGGCAATCAGAATCGTCAGCCCGTTGGAAATATACAGATAGGACGGAAACCATCCGGTTTTCACATCTTCTTTTACCACCAGATCCACGGTGCCGGTCAGTTCATCCGCAACGTAGACCTGAAGTTCTCCCGCCTTCGTTCCGGCTTTTACCGGCGCTTCCAGCTTGTCGTAGATGATGGTCTGGGTGCGAATCAGGCTGTCGCTCCCTTCCTTTGGGACGTAGGCGTACGCTTTGCTTTTCGTATATACCGGAACTCGGGTACTTGCGCCGTGGCGAATTTTGATTTTACCCACCTTGGCCCCGGCCTTCCGAACCGCATGGCGGGCGACCTTCCCATAGCTGTAATCCAGAAGCTGTTTCTGCTGCGCATCCTTTTCTTTAGCAGCGGTTCCAAAAATCACGGAAATCAGCTTCATTCCGTCCTGCTCCGCGTACGCAAAAGAATTCACCGAATGCTTTGATGTGCCGCTCTCCACCGCTTTGGTCGCCACCAAACCGGAGTACCGGAAGGTATCGGAATGGCGCAGGGTTTTCGATGCGGTCTTGCCCACCGCCGTCGTGGCGCAGGTCTCCGTCGTAAGGTATTTCTCAATCAGGGAATACTTAAACGCCGCCTGAACCAGATATCCCATATCCTCCGTGGTGGTATACTGAAGGGTGTCGTATTTGCCGGTCACCGTGGTGTAGTGGGTGTTCTCCAGCTCCAGCTCCTGCGCTTTGGTATTCATCGCTTCCACGAACGCCGGCACGTTCTCGGCAGAGTACACCGCCAGAGCCACGGCCGCCTCATCGGAATCCGCCACCAGCATAGCCGCCAGAAGATCTCGGACGGTAATTTGGTCGCCCTTCTTGAAGAGCTTCCCCTTCGATGCCACATCCCGGGTAACGGTAATCCGATTCCGAAGCTCTGCTCGGTCGTGCATGCGATCCAGCACCACCATGGCCGCCATGATTTTGGTAAAACCGCCCGGCGACAGCTTTCGGTCCGTATGCAGCCGATACACAGTCTGCCCCGTAGATGCGGACACCACAAAAGCAGAATCCGCCCCGATCTCCGGCTTAGATTCCGCAAACGTTTCATCTAAAAAGAGGGTGGTCACCCCCCTCAGCACCATCAGTGCCGACAAAATGACCACCATCACGCTCTTTCCGATATTATTCGATTTTTGAGTCCGGGTGTTTGCCCTATTTGTTCTCATCTTCGAATTCTTTCATGTATGCAATCAGTGCATCCACGCCTTCTTCCGGCATCGCATTATAGATGCTGGCTCTCATACCACCGGTTGTTCTGTGTCCGGCCAGGTTGAGCATGCCGCGCTCTCTTGCGCCGGCGACGAACTTCTTGTCCAGTTCCGGATCTCCGGTTACGAAGGTAACGTTCATCAGAGAACGGTCTTCCTTTGCAACGGTCGGTGTGAACATTTCGCTGTGATCCAGGTAATCATACAGCTTACCTGCCTTGCGAACGTCTCTCTCATGCATTTCCTTAACTCCGCCGATGCTCTTCAGGTACTTGAATACTTCGCCGGCCATGTAGATTGAATAGCAAGGAGGGGTGTTGTACATGGAACCCTTCTTTGCATGAATTGCATAGTCCAGATAAATCGGAGTGTTCTCCGGTGCATGTCCCACCAAATCCTTCCGAACGATAACGATTGTTACACCTGCCGGAGCAACGTTCTTCTGTGCGCCTGCATAAATCAGACCGAACTTGGTAACGTCGATTTCTTCGGACAGAATGCAGGAAGACATATCTGCTACCAACAGATGATCTCCTACATCCGGAACTTCGTTGTAGTGTGTTCCGTAAATGGTGTTGTTGTAGCATACGTATACGTAGTCTACATCTTCACGGATATCTTCCTTCTTGAACTTCGGAATGTAAGAGAAGTTCTTGTCTGCCGAATTTGCCAGTGCACGAATATCACCGAACTTCTGAGCTTCTTCATATGCTTTCTTCGCCCAGTTACCGGTAATGATATAGTCTGCCTTCTTGGAATTGGTCAGCAGGTTAATCGGAACCATGGAGAACTGCAGTGTACCGCCGCCCTGCAGGAACAGTACATAGTAGTCATCCGGAATGTTCATCAAATCTCTCAGATTCTGCTCCGCATCATCGATGATCTTCTGGAATTCCGAAGATCTGTGGCTCATCTCCATTACGGATTCGCCGGTTCCTTCATAGTTCAGCATCTCAGCAGCTGCCTTCTTCAGTACCTCTTCAGGAAGGGTAGACGGACCTGCAGAGAAATTAATTGCACGATAGCCCATTGGTATTTACCTCCAGTTAATTAAATATAGATTCATGTACAAGAATTATAACTCTTTCGCAATTGAAAGTAAAGTTCAATAATGATATACTAGTATGTAATGAGAGAGTTTTCTCATTAAATATCATAGAACACAATAATGGTTGTATCACAGGAGGTAACACAATGGCGAAGTACTCAATTGGTACTCTGAACAACATCTCTAAGGTAGGTCTGGATCGTCTTACCGATCAGTACGCACTCACTGAGGACATTAACGAAGCAAACGGAATCGTAGTCCGCAGCTACAAGATGCACGAAATGGATTTCTCCGACAATCTGCTGGCAATCGGTCGTGCCGGCGCCGGCGTTAACAACATTCCGCTGGATCGCTGTGCCGATGAAGGCATCGTTGTATTCAACACACCGGGCGCAAATTCCAACGCAGTTAAAGAGCTGGTAATCGCCGGTCTGATTATGGGTTCCAGAAACATGTACGAAGGAATCAGCTGGGCAAACACCCTGGAAGGTGATGTTTCCGGCCAGGTTGAGAAGGGCAAAAAGCAGTTCGCCGGAACCGAAATCGAAGGCAAGACCCTGGGCATCATCGGTCTGGGCGCCATCGGTGCAAAAGTTGCCAATGCAGCACACGCACTGGGCATGAACATTGTCGGCAACTCCGTAGTCGTTCACCCATTCCTGACCGCACCATGCAAAATGTATGATGATGTTGCAGAAATGGTAAAAGTATGTGACTATGTTTCCATCCACGTTCCATCCCTGCCGGCAACAAAGGGCATGATCAACAAAGATCTGATTGCAAACATGAAGGACGGTGCCATCGTTCTGAACTACGCAAGACCGGACCTGGTTGTAGAAGAAGATATCATTGCCGCTCTGGAATCCGGCAAGCTGAGAAAATACATGACCGACCTGGCAGACGAGAACCTGATCAACAAGCCGGGCATCGTATCCACTCCGCACCTGGGCGCATCTACCAAGGAAGCAGAAGAAAACTGCGCATCCATGGCAGTAGATGAACTGATGGATTACATCGAAAACGGCAACATCAGAAACTCCGTAAACTTCCCGCCGGTATCCCTGGATGCAGAAGCCGGAACCACTCGCGTTGGTATCCTGTATAAGGGCGAAGTTGACGTAACCGCACTGCTGAACGAAGCAGTTGGCGCAGACAAGGTTGTCAAGGTTGAAATCGGCAAGAGCCGCACCGAATACGGATACGCTCTGGCACTGGTTAAAGAAGACGCTTGCAAGGATTGCCTGGCAGGCATCAAGACAGATGGCGTAATCAAGGTTCGCGTTCTGTAATTAACCACTTTAATAATTCAAGTAGAGAAAAAAGGCTGTTCCGCTATTGCGAAGCAGCCTTTTTTGTGTAGGCGGACCGGCCGCCGGCACAGTTCGCGCTCGCCTCCCCGCAAAGCCATTGATTTCGGTTTCCGGGCGCGAACCTCGGGCCGGGAGAAAGGGGAAAGCCGGCCCGGCCGCCGGCACTGTTTGCGTATGATTCCCCGGAAACCCATTGATTTCGGTTTTGATACGCAAACCGAGCGCCGGGATTTTTGAAAAAACAAGTCCGGTCGCCGCCACGGTTTGCGTACGACTCCCCGGAAACCCATTGATTTCGGTTTTGATGCGCAAACCGAGCGCCGGAATTTTTGAAAAAGCAGACCCGGCAGGCGCCGCGGTTTGCGTACGACTCCCCGGAACCCCTTTGATTTCCGTTTTGATACGCAAACCGAGCGCCGGAAGATTCATTAGTCGGTTCTTCACAAATATTTGTGAAGAACCCTCTTTTTGACAAAAAAGTAACCCGCCGCGGCAGGGGCATGCCACGGCGAGTTCCCATTTTTTCGTCAGGCTTTATCAAGAAAACTATCTATCGGAGTTTTTCGCTTGATTTGCCAGGAAATCGCGAATTTCCGGGATTCTCTACACAATCAGTTCAATTGCACTCTGAAGGGTGTGAATCTCCACATGATCTGCGCCCTCCTCATATTCCCCGTCCAATGTCCAGTGAGTACCCGGCTCAATGTCCACCTCGATGTCTCGTGCACTGAAGAATTGGATGTTCGGTGCGTCCAGCGAGCCGTCCAGCAGCGCCCGCACCATTTCATTCAATTCGATGAGCGACGCCGGTGATTCAATCAGAAGCACCTCCATCATTCCGTCGTTCATATCCACATCGAAAGTATCCAGTTTCAGCAGACCTCCCACTGAAGTCGAGTTACAAATCGCCCCGAATATATAATCCCCCTCATGGATTTCCTCATTTGGCGTCCCATGATCCGTAACGATTTTTGCGTGGATTTTCTTGATGTTCACGATATCCCGAATGCCCTGAAGCACGTAAGCCGTATGACCCATGATATTCTTCAGGTTCTGGGGAACGCTGTACGAAGTACTGGTGAACGCCCCAAAAGAAGCCACGTAAGAAAAGTATCTTCCGTTAAAAGAACCCACATCGAAAGTCTGAGGTTTTCCGGTGAGAACCACTTCTGCCGCGTCCATGATGCTCTTCGGCAGACCCACGCTGGATGCGAAGTCATTGGTACTTCCCGATGGAATGTATCCGATTCGCACCGGGGTTTCCGCCGTAATCACTCCGTCAATCACTTCATTCAAGGTACCGTCTCCGCCGGAAACTACGATGGTCTCCACCTCCGACGCATACTGAATGGCAAACTCTCTCGCATCCCCGCTTGCCTGGGTCATCAGCACTGAAGTATAAAAACCGGCATCAGAATACATCTGCAGCATTCCCGCTAAATACCGGAATGCCTGCATAGTTCCGGATTTCGGATTCATAATAAACAGAATCCGATCCCGCTTCTTCTCTAAATCACTCATCTAAGAATCCTCTGTCTCTTCTTTCAATATTTTGTTTCATCTCCGTGTAAAGCTCATCCGCTTTCGCATCGATGATCTGTTTTCTTCGAATCTCCTGCTGTTTCTTTTCGATTTCCTTTTCGAAACCGTCCACATACCGCTTGCTCATTTTCACCGCAACGGAATCCAGTTCCGGGTAAAGCAAATCATCCGGCCGCACGAAAAAGTTCTCATAGCTCTGACTGGATCCTTTGAGCTGTGCCTTCAGATATCCTCTCATCTTCGTCAGCGTCAGCCGATCCCGTTTCATCACTTCATCCCAGGCTTTGTTGAACATCATTCCGATGCAAAGCACCCAGGAAATCAGATAAAACCACAGCATCAACGCCACGATGTTGGCAAAGGTTCCGTACAGGATGTTGTAGTGGGCGATCTTATCGCTGTAGACCGAATATGCCGCCGTCACAATCATGATGCCGATCCAGGCAAACAGCGCGCCGGGAAGCAGGCAGCGAATCGGAACTTTAATTCGCGGAAGCAAATAATAATTCATGAGAATCATCAGGAAGAAAAGTCCCGCCGCAATTGGCAAACGCAATGCCACCAGATATTCGGCAAACCGGCTGTGGTGAAAGAGCGTTTGAATAATATTCTCACCGTATACGTAGATTACCAGCGAAAAGGCGATGGCCACAATCGAGATAATCGCCGTCGGAATCGCTTTCATTCGCTCCGTCCAGAATTCAAACCGATAGGTACCGTTTGTCAGCACATGACTCTCCAGTCGCCCCAGCGAAAACTCCAGGCTGGATGCAGACCAGAGGGCGACGATCACCATGACCGTATTGGTGAACTGCACCGACGTGGCACTGAACAAATCCATCACCAGGCTGTTCACATTGGAGCTCACATGGGTCTCCAGCCACACCTTAATGAAATCCAGCGATACGTCGAACAGACCCAACACCTGGGACAACACGATCAGCGTCGGCATACTCGCCATGAAAAAGAAGTATGCAATCTGCGCCGCAAATCCGGTGTAATACGGGTCATCGAACTGCCGCCATATATGGAATGTGATATTCAAAAGATTCTTTTTGGTTAATCTCTCTTTAATATGAACATTTTTCACGAATCATATCCTCAAGTTTCTCCAGCGCTCGAGCTCGATGGCTGATCCGGTTTTTCTCTTCCGGTGCCATTTCCGCAAAAGAGCGATTCTCTCCTTCCGGGAGGAACAGCGGGTCGTACCCGAATCCCTCCGTTCCGTGAAGTTCTGTCAGAATCGTCCCTCTGCATTCCCCCCGAGCCACCAGCTTTCTCCCATCCGGGAAAAGCATGGTGATAACGGACACGAAAGCCGCTCCCCGTTTCTCCTCCGGAACACCTTCCAGTTCCTTCAGAAGCTTTCGATTGTTGTCTTCGAAAGTGCAGTTCTCCCCCGCAAAACGGGCGGAATAAACTCCGGGAGCACCCTCCAGCGCATCCACTTCCAAACCGCTGTCATCCGCAATGGTGATAGTATGGGCCTCATCCAGGATTGCCTGTGCCTTGAGAAGAGAGTTTTCTTCAAAAGTCGTTCCGGTCTCTTCCACCTCAAACTCCGGAATTCCCGCATCATCCCGGGAAATGGTTTCCATGCCGAACTTCTCCAGGATTGCCTGAATCTCTTTCAATTTTCCTTTGTTTCTGGATGCCAGAATTACTTTTTCCATAATCTTCCCTCCTATTACGATGCCTGAACTATTCCTCCAGTCCCAGCTCCTGCTCGGCCACCTTCAGCATAATCGCGCATTCGATTCTTTTACGGTGGAGTTCACACCCCAGCTCATATACTTTATCGATATCCCCGTTGGAATGATAGTTGTTGGCCGAACATCCGCCGGCACAGTACCGCTTCGCAAAGCAGTCCCGACATTTATCCCGGGTATATACGTTATTTCCCTTCAGAAACATTTCAACGATTTCCGGATGGGTGACACCTTCGTACACGTTGCCCATGAGCATCTCATCGTTGCCCACGAACTGGTGGCACGGATACAGGTCGCCCGTCGGCGTTACCGCCTGATATTCCGTTCCCACGCCGCAGCCGGCCACTCTCTTGTAGATGCACGGACCGCCGGTGAGGTCGATGGTGTAATGGTAGAAGTTGAAGCCTTCACCCTTCTTTTTCCGCTCCAGCATGCCTTCTGCCAGCTCTTCGTACTGCTCGCAGAGGAACGGCACATCCTCTTCGTGGAGCGCATAGTCCACGTCCGGAGCGCTGACAACCGGCTCGATGCTGGTTTCCTTGAAGCCCATGTCCGCCATGTGAAGCACGTCCTTCGCAAAATCCTTGTTGTAAGCGGTATAAGTTCCCCGCATGTAGTAATTCTGCTGATTCCGGGCATCCGCCAGGCGCTTGAACTTCTCGATAATTTTATCATAAGTTCCTTCCCCGGATTGTGTATGTCTCATGAAATCATGGACTTCCTTCCGGCCGTCCAGGCTCAGAACCACGTTTCCCATCTCCTTGTTGCAGAAATCGATGACTTCATCATCGATCAGCAATCCGTTTGTGGTGAGGGTAAAATTAAATTTCTTGTCGTATTTCTTTTCCAGCTCGCGACCGTACGCCACCAGCTCTTTACAGACATCCCAGTTCAGCAGCGGCTCTCCGCCAAAAAAATCCACTTCCAGATTCTTCCGGCTTCCGGACTGCTCTACCAGATAATCCAGCGCCTGCTTTCCCACTTCCAGTGGCATGATTCCCGCTTTTCCGCTGTAATCGCCCTTTCCGGCAAAGCAGTAGCGGCAATCCATGTTGCAGCCGTGGGCCACGTGAAGGCAAATGGCCTTCAGCACCGATTGCTTTCTCTTAATCTTTGACGCCGCCTCTTCGAAAATATCCTCGGAGAAGAGGGTTCCTTCCTTCTGAAGCTCTTCCAGGTCATCCATCACATCCCGAATGTCCTGCTCCGTCAGATTTTCCGAAGCGTATTTCGGCAGGATTTCCTTGCAGATTTCATCAAAATCCGCATTTTCGTACATGCCGATGATGTCATACGCCACGTCGTCCACCGAATGAACGGATCCGCTGTTGGCATCGATTACAATGTTGTATCCACCTAATTTGTACTGATGTACCATGTTCTTAATTCACTCCAATTCTATGAGTCTGCAAATAGACGAAAGCGACCTGTCAGGAGACAGACCGCCCTAAATGTCAGCAAAAAGCGCTGCGAACCGCAGCGCTTCACAATTAATTTTCCTTGCACTGTTCGCAATGCTGATTTGCTACGCTGCAAGAAGTCTTACTTGCAGACTGGCAAGAAGTCTGGCATTCGCCACAACCACCGGTAACAGATGATTTCTCTAAGTTTCTTGTGGAAATTGTCTTGATTCTTTTCATTGTCTTTTCCTCCTATAGTTTCATTTCAGAATAACAAAACATCGACGTTTTGTCAAATTTTTTTCATTCCGTCAGGTCCTCCTGAGCGGAATTACTGTCATCTTTTCGTATCTGGTAATGGAACACCGCTTCCGTCTTCATGTTCCGGTTCACCACGCGAATCCGGTCAATGACATCGCCGTTTCCGGCGTTCACCGGTATTTCCATCGTCTCGCCGGTGGAGATATCGGTGATTTCTTCATCTCCGTTTTCCGGCGGAAGATCCCACTCCCGGGTCTCCGGATTGTAGGATCGATGAAGGAACCGCACCCGGCCCCGGGTTACATGAATCCGGTAGATGACATCTCCTTCTACGCTCGGCAGCAGGCATTCGCTCTGCTTCAGGCTGAGCGCACCGCGGAGATTCACCGTGCTCTCCACGTTCCGGTAGATCATTCCCCGATACTCTTCTTTCATATTCCGAGCCCGTTCCTGCACCACCAGCACGTTGCATCCGGCGTGTCGGATAATATAGGAAGCGGTCATGCCGATGGTATTGCTGTGATTCACCTTCGTGGATTTCATGATGACGATCATGCTGGCGCCGATTTCCTGAGCACACTCCACGATTCGCTGCCCCGGTTTTCCGATGGCGGTTTTTCGAACGACGGAATATCGCTCCAGATTTTTTGCGATGATTTCCAGCTGGGAATCCAGCTCATTCTGAATCTGTTGGATGGCCTCCTTATCCGTAATCATCATCAGGTTCTCGTGCACCATCATCAGCACGATTTCGAAAGCCTTCGGAGAGAAGGTGGTCTTAATGTGCTCCAGTGCAATCAGGCTCTTTGGCGATCCATCGATTGGAACAAGAATCCTATTCATGTTCTGCCTCCTAATTCTTTCCTATTTCACAAACCCGTTCAGCGAGGTGATAAGTTCCTGCAGAATCATGTACCACAGCAGGTACTCGTTATCCAAGCTGCAGATTACATCGTTTTCGATTAATCCGGTGGATTCAAAGCGAATTCGCGGTGAGGATGCCATCACCGCTTTCCGCTCTCCGTTCAGGGTCAGAATATAATTCATACCGATATTGCCCCGGCGAACCGCCCGGAAGGATTCCAGGCGGAACTGACCGTCGGGGCCATCCAAATAGAACGCATCGTTGTTCGACGACTTATCGTAATATACGGTACCGTACTTTTCTCCGGAGATTCGCACTTCGAATCCATTGGCCCGTTTCTTCTTATCTCCCGTCACCGTTGCCACTTCATTTCCGTCCATATCGTAGATGATAATGGACAGCGGTTCGAACACCACGGAGGTGCGGGCATAGCAGTTCTCGTCCATATCCCGAACGGTGGTATCCGTACTGTTGTAATGGTACAGCGTGTACATGTCCAGGGACTCCGGCACTTCATCGGATCCGGACATCTGCGCTTTCAACAGTTCGGCCAAATCGTCCAGCAGCACGGCGGTCATCACCTTGTCGCCTGCAAAAGCCGAATACCGCTTCGGCGTAACCGCCAGATTCTCCGTATCCAGAAGCTGATCGAAACGCCACTGTTCCGATTCCGGCACAGCCAAATGATCCGTATCGGTTCCGGATACCAAACGGATTTCCTTTTCGTCGGCGGTTATCAAAATGTAATCCTTGAACAGGGCCGGTCCGAAAACAATGCATTTTTCGTTATTTTCTTTTTTCGACCCCATCCAGCAAGTCCCCAGTGGCGTCTCCAAAGATCCCAGACGTTTGCAGATTTCTTCCAAGGTCCAGCCGGCTGTGTTCTGCACCTTCTTATCGTACAGGTTTCGATGATTGAAGTCCCCGCCTCCGGTATTCATGTGGATAGCCAGTGCCGCCAGAATGGCAATGCCGCTGTACGTCCACTTTCCTACCGAGAAAAACAGGATGGCCAGCAGGATTACCAGTGCCGTAAATATTCTGATAAGTTTGTCTTTATTCATTCTAACTCCGATATCTTACTTTTCTTCTTCTTCTGCGTGAGCCTGCTTTAGCAGCTCCTCTTTCCTGCTCATGATGTGACTGTATTCTCTCAGTGCCACCATGGCATTGACTGCCTGCTCCATGGTGGAGAAGGCCGGAATTCCGTGATCTCTCAGCTTCATGATTGCTTCACGGCACTCGTTTCCGCCCTGGCACTCCATGATGAATGGTTTACCCAGCGTCTTGTATTGTTTGTGAATTTCGATGACCGTATCCGTAATCGCTTCCACGTCGGTAACAGCGGTCGGGCATACGGAAATTACGATTCCGTCTACATTTTCATCCCGATATGCGGTACGCAGTGCGCCGCCGTACATTTCGGATGTTGCGGTACCGCTGATGTCTACCGGATTCAGCGGAGAGCCGAAGGACGGCATGTATTTCCGAATGGCGCTGCGCAGGTTCTGAGAGATTTCTTTCAGTTCCTTCAGCGGCATTCCCAGACGTTCAAAGTGATCGCAGGCCAGCAGTCCGGCTCCGCCGCCGTTGGTAATCATTACCACGTTGTCTCCGCGAAGCGGTGGGCACATTCCCAGTGCCAAAGAGGTGTCTAGGAATTCCTGCCAGGTTTCTTCTCTCATTACGCCAGATTCCAGGAACAGCTGATCGTATTCCGCATTGTTATGTCCGGTATTGTCGGAAGCGGTGTGGGCAAATGCTGCTTTTACACCGATTTTCGATGAGCCCACCTTGATAACGGTGATCGGCTTCTCGCACTCCAGGCATGCTTTCTTGAATGCTTCCGGGCTGTCCAGAGCTTCGATGTATACGGCGATGCACTTGGTGTGCTCTTCCTGCTCTGCATACTTAATGACTTCACTGAAGTCCACATCTGCCTTGTTGCCCAGGCCGACGAACATGCTGATGCCGAAGTGGTCCAGCTGGGAAGAACCCAGTGCCGCCAGAAGGTTGGAACCGGACTGAGAAATCAGGGCAACCGGTCCCTTGTTCGGCAGATACGGTACGAAACCGCAGTTATAGTTGTGATACGGAGTTCCGATACCTACCAGGTTCGGTCCGATCAGAGGCAATCCATTCTCTCTGCAGTACTCGGTAATCTCGTTCTGCAGGTTCTTATTTCCGATTTCTCCGAATCCGGAGGAAGAAACCACGGCGATTTTCACCTTCTTCTCCACACACTGTTCCAGAGCTTCGAAAACGCCCGTTGCCGGGAGGGAAACAAATGCCAAATCCACGTCATCCGGAACATCCAGGATGGATTTGTATGCCGGCAGGCCGGCAACTTCCGTCGCCTTCACGTTAATCGGATAGATAATTCCTTCATACCCGCATCGACGCAGGCCCTGAATGACCTTAAAGCCTACTTTTTTCTCATTCCGGCTCGCGCCGATTACCGCTACGGACTTCGGTTTGAATGCGTAATTGAGTCGATCAATTACATATTGTCTTGCCTCTTTGATTTCCATTTCCTATATCTCCTTTCAGAAACAAGTTACAATAATGTATTAAAGAGATGCCATATAAGTCATGGTGCGAATCAGCTGACTCACATAACTCATCTCATTGTCATACCAGGAAACCACTCTAACCTCATAGATATTTGTACCGCACCGCTGCGCCAATGTCTGGGTCGCATCGAACAGAGAACCGTAACTCATGCCGATTACATCGGTGGATACAATTTCATCCTCATTATAACCAAAAGATTCATTTTGCTCTGCCTTCATGGCCGCGTTGATTCCTTCCACCGTCACGCTGTCCGTCGGGTCTTTCAGCGTTGCATCCAGAATGGTGATGGATCCGGTTGCCACCGGAACACGCTGTGCCGAACCGATTAGTTTTCCCGCCAGCTCCGGAATAACGTTTCCGATGGCCTGCGCCGCACCGGTCGTCGTCGGTACGATGTTGATTGCCGCCGCACGGGATCTCCGGAATTTGTCCCCTTTGTCCGGTGCATCCAGAATTTTCTGATTGCCGGTATACGCGTGAATTGTGGTCATAAAGCCGGTTCTCACCTCGCGGTAATCGTTCAGTGCTTTTGCCATCGGCGCCAGGCAGTTGGTGGTGCAGGACGCACCGGAAACGATTCGATCCTCCGGCGTCAGGGTTTCGTGATTAACCCCGTAGACAATGGTCTTCATATCATTTCCCGCAGGAGCGGAAATCAGCACTTTCCCTGCGCCGGCGTCCAGATGCGCCTGAGCTTTTACCTTCGATGTATAGAAGCCGGTGCACTCCAGTACCAAATCGATGTTCAGTTCCTTCCACGGAAGGTTCGAAGCATCCGGCTCCTTATAAATCGTGATTTCTTTTCCGTCCACAACCAGGCTGTTCTCCGTGCTGTCCACCTGATGTCCCAAATACGCCCCCTGTACACTATCGTATTTGAGCAGGTACGCCAGCATCGACGGAGATGCCAGATCGTTAATCGCTACAACTTCAAAGTTCTCCAGTTCCATGGCTTTACGGAAAGCCAGTCGGCCGATTCGGCCAAATCCATTAATTGCTAATCGAATCATAGTGTCACCCCTTTTTAATGTAAACTATCCAAGCAATATGAATCAAAATATTAAATTGTCTTATTCAAACGGGAAGGTAATGTCGATTCCGAATTCGTCCCGCACTTCGATGAACTCCTTCTGAACCGCTTCGCTCATCGGAACACCCTTGTCCGCACGGTATTCCTTCATAATCCATTCCTTCTCGCCCGCCGTATAGATGCGGTCCTCACCCGGTGCTTTCTGGGAATTTCTCAGCGCACGGAGAATATCTCCGCAAGTCTTCTCAAAGGCTTCCCGACCCATGAATGCTTCCGGATCGATTACCACGAAGAAGTGTCCCAGATGATATGGCTTCAATCCGCCGTTTTCGTCATAGCAGGTCAGGCTCTTCAGGAAGTTGCCCTGTGCCAGCGCCGCCGACAGGATTTCAATGGCTGCCGCATAGCTGTAGCCCTTGTATCCGGCCATCTCCTCGCCGATGCCGCCCAAAGGTGCCAGTGCCGCATCTCCGGTGGTCAGTGCCTTCAGAATGTAAGAAGTATCGGTCAGTGCGGAACCGTCTCTTCCGATAACCATGCCCGCCGGTGTATCCTTTCCGATGTGCTCGTAGTATTCCAGCTTGCCTCTCTGAGTGATGGAGGTTGCCGCATCGATCAGGAACGGATACTTCTCATCACTGGGAAGACCGATGGTCAGCGGGTTGGTACCCATCATGTTCTCCACGCCGAACGTCGGTGCGATAGACGGACGCGCATTGGTACCGGTGATACCGATCATGCCCTGATCCGTCGCCATGGAAGCCCAATATCCGGCGATTCCGTAGTGAGAAGAATTGCGGACAGCCACGCAGGCGGTTCCGTACTTCTTCGCCTTCTCGATGGCCATATCCATAGCCTGCTTGCTGGCTACCATTCCCATTCCGTCATTGGCATCCAGCACGGCGGTGGTCGGAGATTCTCTCAGAATATCAATCTTCGTCACCGGATTCAGAATTCCCTTCTTAATACGGTCCACGTAAATCGGCTTGAATCGATTCACTCCGTGGCTCTCAATTCCCCGGCGATCGCTCTCCATCAGGACATCGGCACAGATCTTCGCATCCTCTTCCGGCACGCCCAGCTTCATGAAAGCCTGCGTCATAAAAGAACCTGCCATGTCCCAAGACATATACGGTCTTGTCTCAGTTATCATACGTTCCTCCTTTTATTCTCTCGTCCATCCCGGATAATCCCCCCGGTCCGTGACTATTTGATATCCAATATATTTCATCCGATTCTCCAGGCAGGCGTGACATTCCGCCGCCTCCTCCCCGGTACAGATCTTTCCGTCGTACAGAAGGTACTTTCCCCGCACCTCCTTCGGCGAAAGGCTCGGCATGATGACATTCGCTCCGGCTTCCACGCCCATCTCGCGCCCCCTTGGGTCAATGGTTCCAAGCGCCGTGGTGGCGGGTAAAAGCACGTTCGGAAACATCAAACGGAGTATGCTCAAGCAGTACAAGGTCATCTCCAGGGTTCCGTCCGGACAATCCCGAAACGGCGTGTCCTGATGATGGATGAACGGCCCGATGCCGATCATGTGCGGCTTCAGCTCCGCCAGATACAGAAAATCCTGCGCCAGATGTTCCACCGTCTGTCCCGGCGCTCCCACCATGAATCCGGCTCCCACCTGGAACCCGATATCCTTCAAGTCTCGCAAGCACCGCATCCGGTTGGCCAGCGTCAATTCTTTCGGATGGAGCTTCTCGTACAGCGCCTCCGATGCCGTCTCATGACGAAGCAGATATCGCTCCGCTCCGGCCCGGTAGAACGATTCGTAGCTTTCCCGGCTCCGCTCCCCCACCGAAAGGGTGATGGCGCAGTCCGGAAACTCCGTCCGAATGCTCTTCACGATATCGCAAATCGTCTCATCGCTGAACCCCATATCCTCGCCGCTCTGAAGCACGAACGTCCGGAAACCGAACCCATATCCGGCTCTGCAACAAGCCAGAATTTCTTCCTTCGTCAGACGATACCGATCCGCCTTGGCATTGCTTCGGCGAATCCCGCAATACAAGCAATCGTTCCGACAATAATTTGAGAATTCAATCAATCCCCGCACGTAAATCCGATTGCCGAACACCTTCTGCGCCTCTTCCTGTGCCAGCTTTCTCATGAACTCCGCATCCTCCGGGTTCCGCTGTTCCAGAAGCTCCACATATTCCGTCGCCGTCAAAATGTGATTTTCGTGCAATTTATCTATCAATGGCTGTAATTTTCCCATATTGCTACCTCTACCGCTCCATTTTATCATACATGCATTCCATCTCCAATACATGGGATGAAAAATTGAACATTCGAGACAAATCGTTTATATTTTTTATGAAATATCACAACAGGTCCGGACGCTTCCGCAATCCGAACCTGTTTTTTTATAGTTTATGAATGAGATATTTCGTAAAAATACTATACGATTTCGCCGGCATTGGCGCGCGCCTGTTCTTCCGGCGTCATCTTTGCAACGGTGATTCCGAAGAATGCCATTACGAAGCATACGAGCGGCATCATGTAGTTGAACACTGCCCATGGCAGATACTGTGCGGTGGTTACACCCAGCGTGGTGGCAATGAACATTCCGCAGGTGTTCCACGGAACGAGACAGGATGTAACCGTTCCGGCAGATTCCAGTGCGTTGGACAATGTCTTCGGGTGCAGGCCTTCCTTCCGGTATGCCGGTGCATACATTCTGCCCGGAACCAGGATGGAGATGTACTGTTCCGGCATCACGATATTGGACAGGAAGCAGGTGAGTTCCGTTACGCCCACCAGACCCGCTGCACTGTGAATTTTCTTGATAATCGCTTCGATTACTACCGCCAGCTGTCCGGTACCTTCCATGATTCCTCCGAACATCATAGCGATGACGGTCATCAGAATGGAAGAGGCCATGTTCATCAGGCCTCCGGTGGTCAGCAGGCTGTTCAGCGCATCCACTTCCGTCTTGCAGAAGAAGCCGTTTCTGCCAACACTCAGAATATCACCAAAGGTAACGCCGGTGTGCAGGTATTGCAGTGAGTCACTGAAAATCTTCAGATTTCCCTGGAAAATCGGTGCCATCACCGCTGCGGAAAGCAGTCCCAACGTGATTCCCGGAATGGCCGGAATCTTCAATGCAATGGCCAGAATTACCACCAGCGGCGGCAGAAGCAATATCGGATTGATGTTGAAATTATTTTTAAGTCCTTCCATCAGCATCTGTGCCTGGGAGGTATCTGCGGTTCCTCCGGATGCAAATCGGAATCCGATAAATCCGAAGAATACCAGTGCGATTGCATAGGTGAACAGAGTGGAACGAAGCATGAACTTCACGTGAGTGAACACGTCCGTTCCGGCCATTGCCGGCGCCAGGTTCGTGGTATCGGACAGCGGCGACATCTTATCGCCGAAATACGCTCCGGCCAGAATCGCTCCGGCAGTCGGTCCCACCGGCATTCCCAGCCCGTGACCGATTCCCATCAGTGCAAGACCCATGGTTCCCATGGTTCCCCAGGAAGTACCCGTTGCCAGAGAAGTGATGGAACAAATCAGCACCGCCGCAATCAGGAAGATGGACGGGCGGAGCAATGTCAGACCGTAATAAATCATGGTCGGAATGGTTCCGGACAACAGCCATACACCAATCATCATTCCAACGATTGCCAGAATTAAGATGGACTGCATGGCTTTGGAAATTCCATCCACCATCATATGTTCGATTTCACTCCAGCTAAATCCCAAGGAGAGGGATACAATTGCCGCAATAATCACTCCAATAAACATCGGAATATGGGGATCTACGCCAAATTTCACAATACCTACAGACATCACAATAACGAGTCCTAGAAATGAGATAATTGCATGGTAAAGTTTCACCGGTTTTTTCTCTCGTTCAGCAGTAAATATATTCATATAATCGTTCCTCCGTTCTACGGATTGCCAGCCAGCCTCGTTTTTCTCAACTGCCAACATACACTAAAACTAATATTGCTATTATTATAACACACTGTTTCTTTTTATTATATAGATTTATTTGTAAATTTTGTGAGATTTTCTATTGCGTTTTTTTTCAAGAAAACATATAATAAGTTGAGAGTTTAATAAGCTAGTACTCTGGGGTAAACAAAAGGATGAGGACCTATGAAGACAATAGCAGACAACATTAAGGCATTAAGGAAGAATTATTCCTTAACACAAGGACAGCTCGGGGAAATTGCTGGTGTAACGGATAAGGCAGTCTCAACCTGGGAAAATGGTGTAGCCGTTCCACGGATGGCCGTAGCAAGAAGAATTTCGGAACATTTCGGCATCAGTCTTTCTGAAATTTTGGAAGAAAGCGATGAAGCAGCAAAATACGATGTTGATCCGAAGGCACTGGCCCTTGCAAAGACAATTGAGCAGAACCCGTCACTCAAGCAAGCGTTGCATGCATTGCAGAAACGACCGGAAACCATTCCGGTTGTTCAGAAAATCGGCATGCTCACTTCCGACGAAATCGTAATGCTGAACCAGCTTCTCAGCCGGTTCTACAGCGTACGCACAAAGAAGTAAACATTTCCGGTGGTAGGATTGTGAAATAGAAAAAGCAACTCGTTTTAGCGAGTTGCTTTTTTGCTTTTTGGTATTTCCGGCGGGCGCACAGCACCTATTCCGCGAGCTCCCGTATGTGAGCCCGAGTCTCCCGCTTGTAGGCTTCCACGCCCGGCTGGTCGAAAGGACACACCTCCGCCAGCAGCGCCGACACGGCGCACTGCACTTCGAAGAAATACATCAGCATTCCCACGTGGTACGCATCCTGACTCGGCATGGAAATCTCGATGACCGGAATCCCCGCCTTCACGTGGGCATCGAAGACGCCCCGCTCCGCGCATTTATTAATCTGGTTCAGGGTTTTGCCCACCAGGTAATCCAGTGCCGTTTCCGGAATCGGGTAATCCATGGCCACGCCGGTTCCCTCTTCTGAGAGGGTGAACAGCGTTTCGAAGAAGCAAGGATGACCCTGCTGCAGGAACTGGCCCATGGAATGGAGGTCCCGGCTGAATATTAAAGTATACGGAAGAATTCCTTTTCCTTCTTTTCCTTCACTTTCCCCGAAGAGCTGTTTCAGCCACTCCCCGAAGTAATTGAAATAGGGATCGAAAGACTCGAAGACTTCCACATTCCGTCCCCGGGCGTACAGTTCCTGCCGGGCAATGGCATAGTCCAGAGCATCTCCCTCAAAAGCCTCTGCTTTCGCCAGCGCCTTTCCGCCGTTCAGGAATTTCCGAATGGAAATCCCCGCCACCGCAATCGGCAGCAGCCCTACCGGCGAGAACACGGAATACCGTCCGCCGATGTTTTTCTCCAGGCTGAAGCAAGAAATGCCTTCTTCTTCCGCCTTGTTCCGGAGATAGTTGGACTCCTCCCCGGTAATCACGTAGGTGCGGGAAACGGCTTCCGACCCGTACCGTTCCTTCATCCATTTTTCAAATATGCTGTACGCGGTCAGGGTTTCCATAGTGGTGCCGGATTTGGATATCACGCAAAGGGACACATCCCGGTCGCCGATCCGCCGCATGATCTCCATCACGTAGCGAGCGCTGAAATTGTATCCTGCGAAAATCACTTCCATGCCGGAATCCGGAGACTGCAGCAGATCGATCACTGCTTTTGCCCCCATAAAGGATCCGCCAGCCCCCAGAACCAGAAAAACCTCGCTGTTTCCGCGAATGCCATCCGCCGTCTCTTCCAGCCGGCGAATCTCTTCTTCGCTGCACCGCACCGGGTAATCCACCCAACCGGTGTACTCCATTTCCCCGGACCACAGCGCCCGAAGTTTTTCTGCTGCCGCATCTCTTCTATTCTTAATTGCTTCTTCGTCGACTCCCGAATAATTCAGGTTCACGCGAATATCCATCCATTTATCCTTTCCGGTTAATTCTCTCGTTTCAGCATTTCCATTATGCCGTCTTCAATGCATCGGAGATTGGCCTCTGCCTTCTCCATGGAATCCCCCTGTGCCATCACATAGATTTTAATTTTCGGTTCCGTTCCGGATGGCCGAACCGCCAGGTTGCAGCGGTCCGCCAGCTCGTAGTAGAGCACGTTGGACGGTTCCATTCCGGTGGACACCCGTTCGCCGGTGGCCCGGTCCAGAATTTCCTGTTTTTCGTAATCCCGAATTCGAAGAACCGGAAGTCCGATTTCCGTCGGGACTTCTTCGCGGATTCGATCCATCCGGGCGCGCATCTTCTCGCCGGCATCAAATCCCTCATACTGAACGGAAGTGGTGTGTTCCCGATAGAACCCGTATTTTTCGTAGAGCGCCTGCAATGCCTGCACCAGATTCATATTCCGGTTTCGATAGTAGCAAGCCATCTCCGCCACCAGCATGGAGGCCACCACCGCGTCCTTGTCCCGGGCATAGGTGCCCGCCAGGAAGCCGATGCTCTCCTCGAATCCAAAGATGAAATTATATTCGCCGGTCTCCCGGAACTCCTTGATTTTCTCCCCGATGAATTTAAATCCGGTGAAAACCTCGTGAATGGAGACGTCGTTCATTTCGCAGATTCGGTTCGCCATCGGCGTGGTGACGATGCTTTTCACCGCCGCCGCATTCTCCGGCAGAATTCCCTTGGCTTTGCGGACCGTAATCAGGTAGTCCAGCAAGAGCACACCGATCTGGTTTCCTGTGAGAGCCTGATACTCTTCACCGTTCCGAACCACCACGCCGCAGCGGTCCGCATCCGGATCCGTTCCGATGATCAGCTCCGAATCCTTCTCCTTCGCCAGAGCGATGGCCATCTTAAAGCCCTCCACATTCTCCGGGTTCGGCGACGCCACGGTGGGGAAGTTCCCGTCCACCACCATCTGCTCCGGCACCGGAATGATGTGCTTCATGCCGATTCGACGCAGCACCTCCGGAACCAGCCGATATCCGGCCCCGTGGAATGGGGTAAAAACAATTTCAAAATCATCCGGCGCCGCGGCCACGAACTCCCGGCCCACGGACTGAGCCAGCACCGCGCTCATGTATTTTTCGTCCATCTCCGCACCGATAATGGTGAGCAGCCCTCCGGAGGCCGCTTCCTCCAGGTCGATGAGCTGAATATCATCGAAAATATCGATGCGTGCCATCTCCTGAGACACCTTCTCGGCATGCTCCGGCGGCATCTGTGCCCCATCCGCCCAGTACGCCTTGTAGCCGTTGAATTCTTTGGTGTTATGGCTGGCGGTAATGTTGATGCCCGCGATGGAACCGGTCTCCCGGATGGCAAAAGACAGCTCCGGGGTCGGTCTCAGATCCTCGAAAAGATTCACGTGAATTCCGTTGGCCATCAGCACGGACGCCGCTTCGCAGGCGAAGGCCCGGGAATTGTTCCGGCAGTCGTGGGCGATGGTCACGCCGTCTCCGATGCTCTCTCCGCAATTCCGAATGATGTTGGCGAATGCCTGAGTGGCATGGCGCACCGTGTACACGTTCATGCCGTTCAATCCGGCCTGCATCACGCCTCGCAGTCCCGCCGTACCGAACTCCAGCATGGAAGTGAACCGGCTCTCGATTTCCTCCGGATTCCCCTGGATTTCCCGCAATTCTTTTTTTGTATCCTCGTCCACCGCATCGCTTTCCAGCCAGCGGTGATAATTATCCAGATAATTCATTCGTTCCAGATCTCCTTACTCTGCCTAATCCGGGCAGTTCTAATAGTTCACAATGGTGGCGGTCAGGGCTTTTGCCGTCGCCACGATCAGGGCGCAGGAAGGTTTGCTCCCGCCCCGTGGATTCGTCAGGCTCCCGGGATTCAGCAGGTGAATGCCCGCCACGGTCTCGTTTACCGGCACGTGGGTGTGGCCAAAACAAACACACCGGCAGTCGTACTCTTCCGCCAGATAGCACAGGTTCTGAAGGTGCCACTTGACGTTCTCCGTGTGCCCGTGGGTCACCGCGATTCGGCCGGCAGGGGTTTCCAGAATCTGTACCTCCCGTGTCATCTGTCCATCGCAATTTCCATGGACACAGGTTACCGGCAGGCCCAGCCGTTCCCCCAGTTTCAGGGCATCCGTGTAGTGGTCCCCACAGTGAATCAGGGCATCAATAGTCATCCCTTCACTCAGCCGCCGGTACATCTCCTCTACCCGGTCAATCGCGCCGTGCGTATCGCTTACAACTAAAATATTCATCAATCCGTCCCATCCTTCGGAAACTCCGCCGCGCTAGATTCGGTGCGTCTCCAGATATTCTTCATAATCCATTTCTTTTCCGTCCAGCGCTGCGTACTCCAGGGTGTCGTCCAAAGCGTACTGCAGTTTTAGGGAAAAGAACTCTTCCCGCTCGCACAGGAGGCTCAGGAAAATCCGGTCTCCCGTCCATAGCTCCAGCGTTCCGATTTCGTCCATGGGAACCCATTCCAGCACTCCTTCGTCGCAGGGAATTCCCTCGCCGTCAAAAGCCGTCGCGGTGAACAGGTGCATGTATTCCGTCACTTCATCGCCGTAGCAGAAGGTCACCAGCCCCCGGAATCGGTACTCCCGCAAGGTGTACCCCGTCTCCTCCCGGGTCTCCCGGAGAATGCATTCCTCCGGACTCTCTCCTTTTTCGAAATGACCTCCCACGCCGATCCACTTGTCGTGGTTGATATCGTTCTTCTTCGTCACCCGGTGCAGCATCAGGTAGGATTCCCGTCCCCGGACCTCCTGCTGAATGTAGCACAGAGTGCTCATGGCCGTCTTCATGGGTTACTCTTCCGCCTCCTCCGACTCTTCAAGCACGTCGAAGAGGTTGTTCATCCGCTGTTTGGACAGTTCGTTTCCCACAAAAAGAATCACGTCGTTCTCCTGAATTCGTTCGTACGGTCCCGGGGAAATCACGTAGTCCGTGCTTCTTTTGATCGCCACGATGGTGGCTCCGGTCTGCTGCCAAATATTCAGCTCACCGATGGATTTGCCCAGATACGCGCAGTGCTTATCGATGCGGATATCGTACGGTACGAAAGAAGCGGTGGAATGGCTTCGCTTCGTCTGTCCCACCAGGGTTTTCAGCAGCTTGGACAGATGGTCCAGTTCCTCTTGCTGCCGGTTCACGCAATCCGATATCTCCCGGCGAATCTCCTGCATGGATACCGTATTCTGATACCGCTCCACGAAGAGGTGGGCCTTCTCCCGGGAAGCCACATAGGTTCCGCTTCCCTGGCGAATGGTCACGATGCCCAGATCCACCAGAATATTCACCGCTTTCCGCGCCGTCTCCGGAGAGACGTTATAGTTGCTGGCCAGGGTGGACCGAGCGCTGATTTTCTCCCCGATGGTGTACCAGCCGTCCGCGATTTTCTGCGCCAGCTCCACAGCAATCTGCTGATATCTGGATTCATATATGTATTTTCGTTTTTTTCCGTTTGCGTCTACTTTGTTGTTCTTCACATCCATTACGGTCACCTCGTTTCTTCATCCCGACTAGCGGATATCCGGATATTCTTCAAACAGTTTCACCGGGTCTTCGCCCGCTCGGTAACGTTTCCGCAGGTTCGCCATATGCTTCATCACCATCAGTTTGCGGATGGTGCTTCCCCGGTAGCGCCGATCGGACACCAGCAGGGTATTCTCCGTCATGGCCGTGGCAACACCCATCTCCCGCAGCGTCAGGGCGAACTGATAATCTTCCATAATCGGGATCTCCGGGAACATGCCCGCTTCGTAGAACACTTCCCGCTTGATAAAGAGTCCCTGATCGCCGAAAATAATGCCTTTCGCCGCCCGCCGGTTGGAAATCACCTTGTTGGTCCACATGAAGAAGTTCCGGCTGCGGAAACGGATTCCGAAGCAGCCCGCATCCACCTTCTCCATCACCGAAAGGATCTCTTCCACCGGATGTTCCGGCAGCTCCGCATCGATGTGCAGGAAGAACAGAATATCCCCGTTGGCCGCCTCCGCACCGATATTCAACTGCGTTCCCCGGCCCTTTGAACTTTCCAGGAAACGAATCTTTCCGCCGCTCTCGGCTTCCGCCTCTCGGAGCACCGCCCGGGTTCCGTCACTGCTGCCGCCGTCCACGAAGATGATTTCGCACCGACCCTCCAGCCGCTCCAGATTCTTCACAAAAGGCTGCACCAGCGCCACCTCGTTGTACACGGGAACGATGACGGAAATGACATGGTGTTTTTTCAAGTACTCCCCGGAATGGCCTTTCGCACTTTCCCGGAACAGAAGCAAATCCTCGATGGTATCGATATCCCACTTCTCCTCCAGAAGGCCGTAGCCCTTCCAACTTGGAATCATCTCCAGTGTATCCTGAAGCACTTCCGAATGGCTGTACTCGCCCAGGGAAAAAAGAGGCTTCATCATGCGCTCTTCTCCGGCCCGGGCTCCGATCAGCCAATATCCACCGTCTTCCGTGGGTCCCAGCACGTAATCCTTCTCCCGAAGAATGGTGAAGGCACGGTTGAAATCCACTTTGTCCGCGTACGGGACATCCGTTCCGATGAGGATGCACCGCTCATATCCCACGGACATGGCCCGGCTCAGCGCATTGTACATCCGCTCCCCCAAACCGTCTCCTTCCTGTTCGAAGAACTGCGCCCCCGGGAACAGTTCCCGGAACGCCCCTTCGTTGGGTCCGCCGCCGGTATATGCCACGAACACGTCCGCGATGGTATCCGTCAGGGCCTCCGAAAGATCCTGCAGGAACGCCATGTGCAGTCCGGCACACTCCTCCGGCTTCAAATAGGGCATCAATCTCGTTTTGGTTCTTCCCGCTTCCGGGATTCTGGTAAAAACAACTACTGCCTGATTCATACTAATCCGATTATCCTATTTCCTATCTGCTGTTCTTATCTCAAAAAAGATATAAAAAGTCATAATGTTTCATATTATTTTATCATAAACATTGCTTAATTTATATCGATTATTTGTTTTCTCGGTGACCGGCAAATTCATTTTTTGTATTTGTCACAGAATCGGCACGTTGCCGGGTGCTATTATACCACATTTTGCATTATTATTAATAGCATAATTAAATATTTTTGCCAAAAACCGTTCGCTTTGTGCTATAATAGATATACTTCGTGTGATATTTAAAATATCTTTTGTGGTATTCTGAATATCATTTCTACTTATTTATGCAACACAAAGAATAGGAAAAAGACTATGAAAACATCACTTGTAATTATGGCGGCGGGTATCGGCTCTCGCTTCGGGGGCGGCATTAAACAGCTGGAACCGGTAGATACCAACGGCCACATCATTATGGATTATTCCATCCACGATGCCGTCGAAGCCGGCTTTAACAAAATTATTTTTATCATCCGAAAGGATATCGAAGCGGATTTCCGAGAGGTCATCGGAAACCGAATCGAAGCCGTCTGCCGAAAGTGCGGCGTGGAAGTGCACTACGCCTTCCAGGATATCCGCGATATCCCGGGAGAGCTGCCGGAAGGCCGCACCAAACCCTGGGGCACCGGACAGGCGGTGCTGGCGGCCAAAGATCTGATTCGGGAACCCTTCATCGTGATCAACGCCGATGACTACTACGGCAAAGAGGGATTCCGCCGGATTCACGACGCCCTCACCTCGGAGAACGGGGAGCACTGCATGGCGGGCTTCGTGCTGAAGAACACCCTATCGGACAACGGGGGCGTCACCCGGGGCATCTGCCACATGAAGGATCACTATCTCACCCGAATCAAGGAAACCAAGAACATCAGAAAAACGCCGGAGGGTGCGGAAGCGGACGGCACCGCCATCGACATCGACTCTCCGGTCTCCATGAACATGTGGGGTTTCCGGCCGGAGTACCTGCAGCAGCTGGAGCAGGGCTTCCGGGATTTCTTCCGTAAGGAAGTTCCCGAGAACCCGCTGAAATCCGAGTTCCTGATTCCCATCCACGTGGGCGATCTTCTGGAGGCGGACGATATTTCCGTCAAAGTTCTCCCCACCGACGACACGTGGTACGGCATGACTTATAAGGAAGACGTGCCGGAAGTCCGGAAGAGCTTCGCCAAGCTGATCCAAGGCGGAATCTATACGGAAGAGTTGTTCGACGATCTGGCGTAAAATATTTTTATGATTGATATATGAAAGGAATCGATATGAAGAAATTATCCATGGACAAGCTCATCTCCACCGTTCAGGCCCGGCGGGAGGCTTTGGGGCTGACGAAGAAGGACCTGGCGGAGAAGTGCGGCATGAACCGAACCATGATCAGCCATATGGAGAACCACAACTACGTGCCTTCCATCAAGCAGCTGCAGGATCTGGCGGAGGCGCTGGAGTTCGACCCGACGGATGTTTTTGCGGAGGAGCATGGGGCTCATGTAAAAGCAGACCGGAAGTACAAGATTGCCGTTGCGGGCACGGGTTACGTGGGGCTCAGCGTGGCCACCCTGCTGGCGCAGCACAATCAGGTCACCTGCGTGGATATTTTGGAGGAACAGGTGGACAAAATCAACCGCCGGGAATCCACCATTCAGGACGATTACATCGAGGATTACCTGGCCCACAAAGACCTGGATATCACCGCCACTCTGGACGGAGAGGAGGCGTACCGAAACGCGGAATACGTCATCGTCGCCACCCCGACCAACTACGACAGCAAGAAGAATTTCTTCGACTGCTCCGCCGTGGAAGCGGTCATCGAGCTGGTTCTGAAGGTGAACCCGGATGCCACGATGATCATCAAATCCACCATTCCGGTGGGATTCACCGCCTCCGTTCGGGAGAAGTACCACACCAAAAACATCATTTTCAGCCCGGAGTTCCTGCGGGAATCCAAGGCGCTGTACGACAACCTGTACCCTTCCCGCATCATCGTTTCCTGCGATGAGGACAGCAAGGAGAAGGCGCAGACCTTTGCCACCCTCCTGCAGCAGGGCGCCATTAAGGAGAACATCGATACCCTGTTCATGGGCTTTACGGAGGCCGAGGCGGTAAAACTCTTCGCCAACACCTACCTGGCCCTACGGGTTTCCTACTTCAACGAGCTGGACACCTACGCAGAGATGAAGGGCCTGAGCACTCAGGAAATCATCAAGGGCGTGTGCCTCGACCCCCGCATCGGCGACCACTACAACAACCCGTCCTTCGGCTACGGCGGCTACTGCCTGCCAAAGGATACCAAGCAGCTGCTGGCCAACTACGCGGATGTGCCCCAGGAGATGATGACGGCCATCGTGGAATCCAACCGGACCCGGAAGGATTTCATCGCGGACCAGGTGCTGGAGATGGCGGGTGCATACGGTGCGAACAGCGAATACGATGCGGAGCACGATGCAGAGAAGAATGTCACCATCGGTGTGTACCGCCTGACCATGAAGAGCAACTCGGATAACTTCCGGCAGTCTTCCATTCAGGGCGTTATGAAGCGAATCAAGGCCAAGGGCGCCAACGTGATTATCTACGAGCCAACCCTGGAAGACGGAACCACTTTCTACGGAAGCAAGGTGGTGAACAACCTGAAACGGTTCAAAAACAAGTCCCACGCCATCATCGCCAACCGGTACGATGAATGCCTGGACGATGTCGTGGAGAAGGTATATACCCGAGATATTTTCAAGAGAGACTAAGGGGGACGAACATGCAGAATATCGATCTTACCGGAAAAACAATTCTCGTGACCGGTTCCGCTGGTTTCATCGGTTCGAACCTGGTGCTGGAGCTGCTGAAGTCCGAATCGGAAGCCACCATCATCGGGCTGGATAACGTAAACGACTATTACGATGTAAGCATCAAGGAGTGGCGGCTTTCGGAAATTGAAAAAGCCGCTGCCGAGAGCAGTTGTTCCTATCATTTTATCAAGGGGGATCTGGCGGACCGCGCTGTAATCGACCGCCTCTTTGCGGATTACAAGCCGACGGTCGTTGTAAACCTCGCAGCGCAGGCGGGCGTAAGATATTCCATCACCAATCCGGACGCATACATTCAGAGTAACTTGATTGGTTTCTATAATATTCTGGAAGCCTGCCGGCATGCCGAACCGGCGGTGGAACATCTGGTATATGCCTCCTCTTCTTCGGTATACGGCTCCAACAAAAAAGTGCCGTACAGCACCGAAGATAAGGTGGACAACCCTGTTTCCCTCTACGCGGCTACTAAGAAAAGCAACGAACTGTTGGCCCATGCCTACAGCAAGCTGTATAATATTCCGTCTACCGGTCTCCGGTTCTTCACCGTATACGGACCGGCCGGACGGCCGGACATGGCGTATTTTGGTTTTACCAATAAGCTGCGGAAGGGCGAAACCATTCAGATTTTCAATTACGGAAACTGCAAGCGGGACTTCACTTTCGTGGACGATATCGTGGAAGGCGTGAAGCGCGTGATGAAAGGTGCGCCGGAGAAAGCGGTCGGTGAGGATGGACTCCCGATTCCGCCGTATGCGGTGTACAACATCGGAAACAGCAATCCGGAAAACCTGCTGGATTTCGTGACCATCCTTCAGGAGGAGCTGATTCGCGCCGAGGTTCTTCCGGCAGACTATGATTTCGAGGCTCATAAAAAACTGGTGCCGATGCAGCCGGGAGATGTTCCGGTGACCTATGCGGACACCGGTGCGCTGGAGCGGGACTACGGCTTCAAGCCGAACACCGACCTGAGAGACGGACTGAGAAAGTTCGCCGAGTGGTATAAAGAATTCTATAAGGTATAAAATAGTGAAACTTTGGTGTTGGTGATGGAAATGAATCTCATCATCAGCACCATTTTTTAAGAATAATTCTATTCCAATTATCTCTATAGCGTGTGCGGAATCTCATGTGCCTAGAATTTCGAGGTGAGTTCACGCTTTTTGTCCGAAAAATGAGATTTAGCGTGAACGATTTTTGCCAAATTTTCAGGATTCTAATTTTTATTCACGCTAAAAAGCCTATTTGCCTTCAAAAAGCGTGAACAATCCTCAGAGCTTACGTCTCTATACAGAGCATCATCCGAGTAAAACGAGAAGAAACAGAAAATCGTTCACGCTGATTTACAAAATCTAAGAGATTAGCGTGAACTTGCCCCAAGATTCTAGACATATTGAATTTTCTTTTTAATATTGTCTCTAATTTCTGAACGCTTTTACTTTTCACCAGCACCATTTGACAAAGAGTCTTGACGGTGCCTTTGCCTTGGATGCTGCCGAGACAGTCATCGGCGCAGCTGATGCCAGCATCATAACCGCTACTGCAGATGCAATAATCTTATTTTTACTTTCATACTAACCTCATTCACACTTTTATTTGGTATTATGTGTTTCTAATCACACTTTTATTAAAAGGCATGGATGCCCCCCTCAGTCTTCTTCAAATCATCCGTTTTTCCATCAGCGCCTGAAGATTTCGATTCCTTTGCGCCATCAGCCTTCGCACTGTCTTCCTCACCGTTATCCGTCTTGTCACTGTCTGGGTTCTGTGCATCAGAACTCGATGGCCGGCCGGATTCATCCGGCTGCTCCGATGTGTCCGGTTTCTCTGGTGCATTCGGATCCTTCTCGAAGGTGACGTCAATGCGGTGAGTGGCTTTGACGTTCCGGATGGTGTAGGACTTGGCGGTTTTGCTTATTTTTACAGTCTTACCGTCCACCTTGAAGGTGCTGATACGGTAACCGTCGTCCGGGGTAATGTGGAAGGTTCCGCTTCCACCCCACTTGACGTTCCGCGTCTCATCGATGGTGCCGTGGTCGCCGGCGGTGGTGGTAACCTTGAAGGAATCGATGTACTTCAGGCCCTTGACCCGGATAATCATGGCGATACGAGGGTCCTTATTGTAAGGATCCCGGAACTGGGTGGTCATCTTCCAAGGTCATTGTAAAGTCTACATTATCCGTCGCAGGTAGCAGAAACTCCTTAAACGCTGCCTTGCTGTATACAGATATAATGACGCTCATATCCTCCACCCCGAAACACCTTTTTATAAATCAGCTACACTAGAAAATTCTATTTTCTCTTCGTTTTAATCAGCTTTTTCCCAGACCATCCAGAATAATATGTTTTACCCTGCACAACGCGAACAACACGAACAGTTACATAGTAAGAATGTTTCTTTTTCAGTTTCGTTATTGTCTTGCTAGATGTATTTCTTGAAGCTTTGATTGTTTTTCCTTTCGTCCAACCGAAACGAGAATACGATGATGGGCTTGCGTATCTAATCTGGTAGTACGAAGCTTCATTTTTCTTTTTCCAGGTTACCTTTGCACTTGTCTTTTTTGCTTTTACTTTCGTGATTTTTGTTTTGTCGATTGCGTATTTTGTTGTAAAAATATATTCATTTCCATCTCCGTACCATTCCCAAACAGAGATGTAATACTTTTTTCCACACTTCACATCTATTGTTCCCTTGCATCTCGGAGATTTAATACTAACTCCCATTTTCTCTGAAAACAGTTCTTGAAATTCATCATTATAAACGTCAAAATTCGCCTCATGCCCACTAGGATTAGGAACCTGTATATCCAAGCAAATCTTGCCTGACTCTGGTGCAGTAAATACAAACCAGTCATATTCATCATGCCCTTTTCCCTTGTATATTTTTCCTTTTACTTTATCACCAATATTAAATGTATTTGCCTTACCCATGCTATCATTCGGCTCATGTTCCGACACCGTCTTTGCAGATACTGTTACTGTACTAAGCAACATAAATGTACTGATAATAATCATTAACGATATTAATTTGCTTCTTCTCATCATTGTAACTTTCCTTTCTTATCTTACTCTCCATCTTCCTCCAACGCATCGTTACCTGTAGCACCACCTACACCTACAGACTTCGATTCGCTTGCACTGTCTGCCTCGCCATTGTCTTTCTCACCGTTATCCGTCTTGCCACCGTCTGGGTTCTGTGCATCGGAACTCGATGGCCGGCCGGATTCATCCGGCTGACTCGGCTGCTCTGGTGTGTCCGGTTTCTCTGGTGCATTCGGATCCTTCTCGAAGGTGACGTCAATGCGGTGAGTGGCTTTGACGTTCCGGATGGTGTAGGACTTGGCGGTTTTGCTTATTTTTACAGTCTTACCGTCCACCTTGAAGGTGCTGATACGGTAACCGTCGTCCGGGGTAATGTGGAAGGTTCCGCTTCCACCCCACTTGACGTTCCGCGTCTCATCGATGGTGCCGTGGTCGCCGGCGGTGGTGGTAACCTTGAAGGAATCGATGTACTTCAGGCCCTTGACCCGGATAATCATGGCGATACGAGGGTCCTTATTGTAAGGATCTCGGGACTGGGTGGTCATCTTGGTGAGATCCAGCCGAGTGTTTTTGCCCCCCTTGGTGGCGATGTGGCTTACCATGTAGAAAATCATCTTGCCATTGTCGTCGGTTCCAGCATAAATTTGGATGTGATGACCGGAGCCGGTTTTCCGGACAACGGAAACCAGATCACCCTTCTTGAGGGATTTGGTGCCGGTTCGCTGTACCAGCTGCGAGGCCGGAATCCCCTTCTTGGCGATCATGATTCGTTGAATCTTCTTGCTTTTCTTAATCTGCTTGGCGTTCTGCCCCTTAATCTTCTGGCCTTTGACCCAGAATCGCTGCCCTGTTGGGATGACTTTGTAACGCTGCAAGCACCAGGACACGTAATCCGCACAGTGGAGACGAGTCCTCTTTCCATATCGGGAGCGCTTGAATCGCTTGTCGAAATAAGATGTGGGGCATCCCTTACCGGAATAGACCGCCTTCTCTTTGGTGACCTTCACGCAAATGCTCCGACACTGTTGCAGCCACTCGTTCACGTTCATGCTCCGGGTGGCCGCATAGGTATCCTGCATGCCCAGCTGCAGGGCGAAGGCCAGCGTCCCGCAGGTGATTATCAAGGTTGTGATGAATCTGTTCTTTCTCATGTATGTTCTTTCTTTGTAAAAATAGGTTGATGCCGTTCAGGTATGCCGATTTTATTTAGTTTTTGGCCATTTGTATTTCCAATTTATAGCATTGTAAGTTTTGCCTTTTACACGTTTATAGGCATCTACATATACACAGTATTTCGTGTGACGCTTTAGTTTTTTTATCGTTATAGAATTCTTCTTATTCCCTTTTATCGTATACGTCTTAACTTTTAGAACTCCGTAATCCTTGCCCAATTGACAAACCTTCACTTTGTAGCCGGACATTCCCTTTTGCTTTTTCCATTTGATTTTCATGCTCTTTTTCCCGACTTTCAACTTTGTTATCTTGGTCGGGCCCGGATTAATTATTATCTTGCCTGTTGTAACAACCGTGCCGGTCTTATCACCTTTGAACTTTGCAGTTATCTTGGTAGTACCAGTCCCAATTTTCTTGTTGTTACTGTATTTATATGTGACGTTATAATCCTCTTTTGTCCATAAAATATTTGTGCACTCACACCCATATGAATCTTCATATCGAAGATCCAGCTGATATCCCGGCTTTTTCGATTTTCCGTTATATGAATAATATCTTGTGCTCTCAACTCTCAAATCCGCACGACTCACCTTGAAGGGAGTTACAGTGAATGGAATTTCAACGCTACCTGAGAACGGAGCGTTTTCCGCCGTTATAAGCAATGTATGCTTTCCCGGTTCCGGATAAATCTCATCATTCAGTCCAATAGAATTCTCTCCACAAATCTCAAAAGTTATATCCTCCCCAATCTTCGGCTCTACGCCATTCGGTGCGGTATATTTTAAATGCTTGTAGATGTTCTTTTCCCGTGCAATCTCATCATGTTTCCCGTAATAGCTTTTCGCCTTATCCTTCATCACACCATACTCAAATGTGGTCTTGTCCAGATGGAAGTTCCACTTGGTGATGTCGTAGGCATCGCTGCTCTGTGCAGCCTCTTTTGTCTCGGTTGTTGCTGCCTTAGCGCTCTCTGCTTTTACATCATCTGCGAAAGCTCCGATTCCACAGCTGGTGATGACCAGCACGGCGGTTAGTAATATGCTTGCGATTCGTTTCATTGGTTTTACCCCCTTCTGTATACCAATTGATTTAACAAAAAAAATGTAGACAACACCGATGGATCATTTTACTTTTCGGTATTGTCTACACCCTCCCCCATGTATGCTCGACTTGAGATATATGCAACTATAGTATTGTGTTCACCTTCGGGATTTTCCGAAGGATGTATGTAATGATGAATGCGGCCACGAAGAACACCAGCGCCATTCCGATGAAAATCAGGAAATTGTACCGGTACGGGTTGAAACCGAACCACTTCATAGACGCGGTGACGAATATCATGTGAATCAGGTAGATGCCGAAGGAACAGTCGTTGAGCGTATTCACCCGGGAACGTTCTTTGACATCGATATTCATCAGAAGGTTATACATTCCAACGGTCTGCAGAACCACCGGAATGGATCCGTATCCGAATAGAATCTGGAATGTTTCGTCCGACATTTGCCCCAGCACTGCGCTGCAGTAGGTGGATAACATGATGATTATCACGCTTGGAATCAGGAACAGCATCCAGGATTCCACCTTGCCCAGGGACTTCTTCCGGAACATATGCCCCAGGAATAGGTACGCCGGGTAAATCATGGTGGTCGGAATGTAGAATCCCGGTTCCAGTCCGAAGATTCGACTCAATGGCAGCAAGGACACGAACAGTACGATGCTTCCGATTAATCCCCACATCTGTCGATCCGTGGCGTGATCCGCCACCATTTTGTAGAAAGGCATCATGAGGTAGAGGCCAATCATCAGATAGAGGTACCACATGTGGGCCCAGCTCTGTCCGGTGAACAGCCGATACAGCCAGCCGGTGAACAAGGTTTTCTGGAAACCGGTGGCATAGTCCAGAATCTGGAACAAAAGCGTGAATACCAACAGCGATATCACCATTCGCCGAGTGTATTTGAAGATTTTTTCCCCAGTCAGGTTCTTGTTCTCGTCCAGGAGCAGTGCGCCTGTAATCATCAGAAAACAAGGCACCGCCCACATAAGCATGTTCTCTGCGGTCTGGGTTACCAGCTTCTCCGTTCCGGTGATGAGTCCGTCGTAATACGCGTTGCTGGCGAACAGGGTGTGCAGCACCACAATGGCAAAGCAGGCGAAAATCCGAATATACGGAAATTGTTTGATATATGTTTTCTGCATAAATTCGTCCTTCCCCGTTGCTCTCTAGTAGAGATCCTTGGCGCTTCCACCGACGCAGCCGGCAGAGTTGGAGTGTCTCGACGAACCGGATTTCTTGGAAGAACTTCCGGAGTTATGGGAACTTCCGGAGCCGGATGCAGCGGCCGCTGCAGCAGATTCTTCCGATTCATACTGACTATCCGTCTTGATATCCCCCAGCTTGCTTTTACCCTCTTCCAGAAGCTTCCGGATTGTCTTCTCGTCCGTTTCCTTCCGAATCTTCTTCGTAACGGAGTCTGCCTGAGAATCCACAAAAACAACCTTTGCGCCTACGTGAATTACGGCAGATGCCGTTGCGGTATATGTATATGCCGGCACAATTACTTCATCCCCATCTCCGATTCCGCAGATCCGCAGATTCAGTTCTTCCGATGCGGTCGCAGAACCCAGGCATACAACTCTTAAAGTATGGCAGAAATCCGCAAGTCTCTTCTCTAATTCTTTGGTTCTCGGACCCGTTGTAATCCATCCGGATTCTAAAGTATCAACTACTTCCCGAATTTCAAGTTCCGAAATATCAGGCGGGCTAAACGGAATATTTCTTTTTTTCAATTCACTGCTCATTTTCTTCTCCTTATCTATACCCATCCGGGTTATTTTTCTGCCAGTTCCAGGTATCCCGGCACATATCTGTCAGGTTTTTCTCCGCCTTCCAGTCCAGGATTCGCTCCGCTTTGGCAGCGTCCGCCCAACACTCCGCAAGATCCCCCGGACGTCTCGGGCCGAACTCGTATGGTATTTTTAGGGCATTGGCGTCCTGGAATGCTTTTACGATTTCAAGAACGCTGTAGGGCGTGCCCGTGCCCATGTTGAACACCTCCGTGCCGGTAGTCTTCATCGCGTACTCCACGGCTTTCACGTGGCCTTTGGCCAGATCCGTCACATGGATGAAATCCCGCCGGCAGGTGCCGTCCGGCGTGTCGTAGTCCTTGCCGAAAATCGTCAGCTTCTCCCGCTTGCCCACGGCCACCTGGGACACGTACGGCATCAGGTTGTTGGGAATCCCCTGGGGATCCTCGCCGATCAGGCCGGAAGCGTCCGCGCCAATCGGGTTAAAATATCTCAGAAGAACCACGGACATCTCCTTGTCGGCATGCGCCGCATCTTCCAAAATCTGCTCCATCATGTTCTTCGTCCAACCGTACGGGTTCGTGCATTTTCCGCGGCCCATGTCCTCCGTATACGGCACCGGCGCCTCTTCCCCGTAAATGGTGGCGGAGGAACTGAATACCATCCGGCGGCAGCCCGTCTCCTGCATCACTTCCAGCAGCGTCAGGGTGGTATCGATGTTATTTCGGTAATACTTGACCGGCTTCTCCACGGATTCGCCCACTGCCTTCAGTCCGGCAAAATGAATCACCACGTCGATGGCATTTTCCGTAAAAACAGTTTTCAATGTGTCCGGATTTTTCACGTCCGTCCGGTACATCTTCGGCCGCACGCCCGTAATTTGCTCGATCCGCCGGAGGACCTCCGGGCTGCTGTTGTCAAAATTGTCGGCGATGACTACGTCATAGCCCGCTCGAATCAGTTCTACTGCGGTGTGGGACCCGATGTATCCGGCGCCCCCTGCCAATAAAATGCTCATTTTGTACCTTCTTTCTATACAGCGGCTTCACCAGTGTCAATGTGGGACCAATCCTCCACCGTCGCCCCTCTGGCCACGGTCACGCTGGAAGAAATGATGCAGCCCACGCCCAGCTTCGCGTTGGTTCCGATGGTGGCATTGGCGCACACCACGGTTCCGGCACCAATCTGCGCCGACTCGGAAATCACCGCCGTCGGGTGCACCAGAGTCGGAATCACATAGCCCATCTCAGTGAGCCGCGAAAGCCAAAGTTCTCTCAGCTTCCGGTTTCCCACCGCCACAATGGCGCAGCCGTAGCTTTCCCGGAATTTTGCCGCATCCTGCCAGGTCCCGATCACCCCTTCCTTGGACGTGTCATCGTCCAGGTAATCGATGCGCCCGAAAACCCGCAGCATCTTCGCAATCTCCTTCACCTCGGCGCCATGGGATCCGGCGCCCAGAATAATCAGGTCCACCTGGCGAGGCGGATTGTTTCGAACGGTCATCTTGTCCCGTTCCGCCTGCCTTTTGGCCGCCTCCTCCTCCAAAGTCTTCCCGTAGAACGACCCGTACACAATCCGGCCCTCCTCGGTGCGACCCTTTATATACCGAGCCTCATAAAGCCCGTCTTTTCTCTTTCTGATATTCAATCCTGTCCGCATTTTTCTTTCTCAATACTCTAATTCCGCAATACATTACATTATATTTTACTCTTTATAATGGTATAAAACAAGGTACCGTTCCTTTAATTTTATGTTTTTTCTATGTTTTTACCACTTTTAATCAGTTTTAAAGTGGTAAAAGTATTTTGAATTAAACCTTAGGTTTTCTGATTGAATTGTAAGTTTAAATTTCACCTTCAGGCAGCGCTTCACCGGGGCGCTGCCGGGCCGGTGGGCTCCGCTGAAGTGGGTGGGCCTGCCGGCGGTCCCGATGAGGCGCTGCCGAACTTGGTGGGCACTGCCGGGCCGGCTGGGCTCCGCTAACGGACGGGACGCGTTTTACTGTTTTGCGCGTCCCACGGGTTCGCGCTCGAAAACCGAGTTCTTTGGCTTTGCGGGCAGGCGG
>OLRJ01000113.1_pt1 | contig 83145 bp, 104 predicted proteins | sample 1672741 | NCBI WGS metagenome assembly OLRJ01 (sample SAMEA3136719, study PRJEB25190) | human gut metagenome | biome: human gut; feature: human-associated habitat; material: faeces | place: Austria | collected 2013 | reverse complement strand
AAGTGGGGGAAAAGGTGGAGATAATATCAAAACCTTACCTATCACTATAAGCGGAAAAATTGCTGTATTCGGCTTGCATCTATTATCTCAGAGATTTCTGTACCGATGAAAGTAAAAAGAATTTTGCACATATCCTTAATATGGTGAATGCTTCAGCTGTAGATGAAAATAATCCGAATGCGAAATCACCATTGGATGATTTATTTGAAGCATTACCACAAAGTTCAACGGCGTGGAAGACCTACAAGGCGTTCAAACAGGCTGCCGGAAAAACTTTGAAATCTATTATTATTTCCTGTGTGACAAGATTACAACCTTTCTTCACGGCTCAGGTAGTAAATCTTACACAGCAGGATCAATTGGAACTTGAAAAAATGGGAGATGAAAAAACAGCTTTGTTTATCATAACCCCACAAGCAGATCGTACTTATTCGTTCCTTGCATCAATGTTATATTCTCAATTATTCGAGACATTGTATCATGTAGGAGAGCAACAGAAAGCAAATGGTGGATCGGAACAGTTAAAAGTGCCGGTGCGCTGTATGATGGATGAGTTCGCTAACATTGGAACTGTTCCGGAATTTCCATCAAAACTATCTACTATGCGTAAGTACAATATTTCAGCAACGATTGTATTACAGGATATTGCTCAGATAGAAACAATGTATCAGGATGATTGGAAAACATTGGTAGGAAACTGTTCCACGATTATTTTCCTTGGCTCGTCAGAACCAAATACTTTAAAATATTTTTCGGAAATGCTTGGAAAGAAGACGATTACAAGCAAGAGCAGAAATGTATCCGGCAAGGGAGGAAGCAAAGGTTTCCAACAGACCGGAAGAGAAGTTATGACTGCAGACGAACTTGGAAGAATGGATTCCAATTATGAAATCGTTTGTACTTTTGCACTTCGTCCTGTATTTGATGAAAAGTATCATTACGAGAAACATCCACTTTATAATCAGACAGCAGATGTAAAAGAAAAGGAAGAGGAAAGATGTTTCCTGTACAGAAATATGGCAACCTATGATAACAGCAAACCAATGCATATCAATAGTATGCTGAAAGCGAAAGCTGAAAGCGCAAGACTTTTAAAAGAAAAAGATGTTACGGATCCTATTTCGGCAACAGATTTCAGCTTAAGTGGAAGTAAATCAGAGGTATATGATAATTTTAAAATTGAAAGATCTAAACGTGCGAAAGCTGAACACTATATGATTGAGGAATGCACGGAACTCGCTATAAGGAGCACGGATCCGGTATGCGTTATCAAAACTAAAAGCGTTCCTGTTTCAGATCTTATCAATATTGCAAGAAGAGTTGCGCTATCAACTGGAAAAGACAGAATCATTATGTTTACAGAGCTTGCCGATGAAAAGAATTTAATTGGTATAGGTCTTGATTTCAAAGAAGAAAAGCTGTCTGAAAGTATGACAAACAAATATAGTATGATGCTAGAAACTGGTGTATCAGAAGATTACCCTGACATTAAACAGGTTGTTTTGACAAAAATCAGTCGTAATGAAAATGTATTTTTAAATTACAAGGTTGAGGTAAACAGTATGTACGCCCCGAAAGAAGAAGTATCTCAGAAAAAAAACTTGAACAATAACACTTCGGAAGGAGCAAATGATACAGCCATGGATATTGTAAAAGAGCCAGAAATGACAGCTAATCTTGTTGAGGAAATGATGGATTTAGTCTGATTTTGGAACCAGGTTCCAAAAAATGGTCAAAATGAGAGCAGCGGAATAAACCCGTTGCTCTTTTTTACCTATAAATGTTTTTCTGTTCTTCTAATTCTTTTGCATGCTGCAAGATGGATCGTAATTCAAGGGCTCTTTCGGGATCATGTTCTGCAAGTATTTCAACCCTTTTTTGAAAAGTGTCGTAAAATGCAATTTTCTTTGCAATTATATCCGCATCCCCTAATTTATCAATTTCGTCATGTAATATATTATGCTCTTGCTTTAATAATGACACTTCTTTTTGAAGCTGTGTTTTTTGAGACTGAATTTTTGTAATCTGAACAGAAGCCTCTTTTTTTGATAATTCAGCCTCCCTTCTTATCATTTCCCTTTGCGATACCCTTTCCTCCGCAAGTCTTCTCCTATGAGCAGATTCTTCTATATCCCGCTTCCTTTTTGCTGCGAGTTGTAAAGTTTCCAGATTATCAAAGATCCGCTCCTTATACAAGTCGGCTGTTTCTTCCGGCATAGGTTCAGGCAATTTTTTTGCATTGTTTAAATCAGCGTAATATTTTTTGATATCTCTGTGCTTTGCCTGTCCACCTTCTAGTCCGCGTTCTAGGCCAAACTCTTTCATTTCATTTGCGTAAGATGTTTGAAGGTCTGTCATCGCTCTCCAGCCATTTGTAAATCTACTGGCATTCAATTTTCCGCGTTCATCAATCGGAGTGACGATTGCGTGGCAATGTACATTCCCTGGTTCATCGGCGTGATATACAACACTAAGCACATTTGATTTCCCATCAGGAGATTTATCGAATGTATTTTTTAGCCATTGTATATTTTTCTTTTTCCATGATTCTATATCAATGTTGTCTTCTCTTGAATAAGTTAAAACAATTTCATATGCAAGTACGCCACCCTTGCGAATTGCATGATCCTTATAGTAAGGAATAGAATCCAGTCTTTTTTGAAAAGCTTCAGCGTAACCCAGTTGTTTTTTTGTAAAATTGGATATAGGAAGATGTACAAGTTCCTCATTGTTTTTTGAAAGTCTTGGATCGGCGTTATCGACCTGAATTTTTCTATAGTTGTGATTGTATTTTGCTGTAAGTTCTCCGAGCGAATGAATTTTATCAATCGTCATAAAACAATATCCCATAAGTATTTCACCGTCTCTTTCTTGATTTTATTTATTGTTAAAAAGAATATGAAGAATTTCAAAAATTCAAATTCCGTAATAAGTTATACGGAATTTATTTTAATCAGGTAAAAGAAATACAATATAAAATTAACATTAATTTGCAGGACAGATAATCAATGTATCAATAAATAGTAATCAGGTGAATAAAAAATAACTGTTTAGACATCGCATTAAGACGCTGAATGCTGCTGTATTTGTTCTTCATATCGCTATAAATCTCCATAAGTTTATATCCAATTCTTTTCTTAAACATAGGTGCTTAGTCCTGCGGCGATAATGTGATAGCAGAATGATAGGGCAGGGCCGCTATAGGTTGATATCTGCTCCTATGCGGTTATTTCCTCAGATATATAAGGCGAATAAATAAAAACGCATATATAAATGGTGTAAAAATGCTAATGTCTCCATATATAAGTGAGTATATGGCAAAAGCAAAAACAGGCTAAGAATGGCAGAAATCCAGTAAATTCTGATGTTCTGCGAAGTTTACCCGTATATATGTGAGTAATAAAAGGAAATACTCACATATAGGTGGGAAAATACTTGACATATGTAAATTATGGGGAGAGAATAGAATGAGTACGCCACATACACTACAAACCGCATATTAAATGCCGTTTATCTATTGTAATAGAGCGTATAGCTAATGGATATATAAAATACTCATATAATAATGAGTTAACTATGACTTATAAGGATTGGTAATATAGGTGGTGAAGGTAAATACTCAACTATAAATGGTGTAAAACCGTCTGAAAAAAATAGCGATAATCCTCTCCTGGTATAATTGTAGCAAAGTGAATATACCAAAGGAGGCATGGATTATGTTTGAAAAATGGAGAAAAAAAAGGGAAAAAAAGAATATGAAAAAACAAGCTGCTGTTTTGAGTAAATTATGTGATGCGGAAGATCCAGATCTTGATGCAATTATTATGGAGTCGGACAAGATGATCCAGATGCTATCGAGTCGGTAAGAAAGAACAGTACAATCATTCATATTAAATTAAGCTAAACCATCTGTATGTATTAAATGATGTTCGCACATATGAAAAATACCCATATATATTGGTGTATAAGTAAGGAGGGTACATAATGTCGTATGCAGACAAACTGCTGGAAGTGAAAGCGAAAAATAAGAAATATACGGATGAGATGATTTCAAAACTGGAAGATATCAGTTTTATCCGGTTTGAGAAGAAAATCATATCAAGATCACAAATCATCGAATTTGAAAAGAAAGAACTTCAGGAATTAAAAAAAGTAAAAAAGAAAATAGTGGACAAATATGTAGCGGCCGGTGGATGCTTCAGAAAGTCGAATAACCCCAAATCAAGAGATTGGTTATATCAAGATAATAAAGAATTTCCAAGCACACTAGGAAGAGGCAAAGAACTGGATCGTGAGTTGCAATGGCCGGATGACACATATAAGACAACATTAGATTCCGATAGATTGTTTGATCAGTTGTACGGAAAAATAGATGAAATGGAAAATATCCTCTCTAAAGAAATAAAAGGCCGTGATAAAGGGGAAGAGGGCGAAGAAAGAATCTCTGAGGCGTTGAATATGTACCGGAACAAATATATTATACGAGAAAACATCCTGCTGCCAGCGCAAAGTATCGGACGAGATTCTTCTGAAACAGATTTGTATATCATTACTCCAAAAGGTGTATGCGTATGTGAAATAAAAAATTATGGTAAAAAGGGGGAAACATTAAAAATTTCAAGGGATGGAATGTGGTCCGTTGTTAAATCGGGAAGAAGGGAGTCTGTTAAGAAAGACAGTCCTGTAGAACAAAATGCAAGTCATTGTCTTGCGACAGAACAGTGGCTTGAGGAAAATGGGCTGCCTGGAATAAAAATGATCCCGATTATCTTCATTGCGAATAATGAGGTAAAAGTTGAAAATGATAGTCCGAATGCGATTATGCGTGTATCAGAATTGTACAATTACATCAATGCGTTAAATTTACCAGAAGTTATCAGCAAGGAAAAACAACAGCATATTGCGGATGTATTGGAAAAAGGGAATGAAAAGGTCACTGAAAGAAAATTTGAAGCTCTCTCATTCAGTGGATGTAAACAACAGATCAGCAACTATATAGATGATCTTTTATCACTAAAACAAGACGAATATAACTGGAAGAAAGCAGTATATGACAAGGTTAGCAAAAAAAACAATAAAATTGATAAAGGCACAAATAGAGCTGCGATGATTTTGAAACTGGTTGTCGCTCTTTATGGGATCAGTTTAGCAATCATTGAATGGAATCTTATCCCAATCTTTGGGGATATTGTTGATTTTCTTGTCATAGGTGTAGGAGGTGTTGCACTTTATATATGGCTTTTTCGATGGATTATGGTCATTGGAAACGCATTAACAGAAACAAATAAACACGATGCATCAACGAAATATATTATTTATGGAATGGCTGTAATATTGCTTATCATATGGATCGCTGCATTTAATTTTGTAAGAAACAGAATATAAATGATAAAAGCCAGGGCTGTTTGAACTCTGGCTTTTATTTTTAAGAATGTAAAAAATGATACGATTGATAAAAATAATGACAGCGTAAAAAATACAAACATCAGTAATGGGAACAAAAGTGAAATAAAAAAACGAAATAGCAAAAAGACCAGGAATCAAAAACTCTCTGGTCTTTTTTTACAGCATATTAATGATTTCTTTTAATATTTTGGAACCAGGTTCCATTTTTGTAATTCTGGTTCTAAGAAAAAGCCATATTTTTTTTGAAATTTATAAAAACAGGAGGAAATCAATATGAAAGAAACAGTAAACACAAAAATGGAAAATCTGCAGTGGGAGATCATGTACGGGAAAATGTTTTTACGACCAGAAGTTTTAGCTAACAAGATGGAAGAGGCCGACCGGTTAAGATACATCCGAAAGCTATGGCTGGAGTTTTGCTCTGTACCAATGGATCCGGAATCAGAATGTTTGGAGAATGAGTGGCATGGATTCCCAGAGGGCACACATCGAGAAGTGATTTGGCACTGGTTTGAGTCATATTTCCATATATCAGCTACTGAACTGATGTGTGATGCGCCACAGAAAATTGTAACGCTAAATGATATGATTGATTATGGTTATACATGGCTCGGCATGGTTCCAATGCATGCACGACAGGCGCTCCGTCTTTTTAAGTCGGAGAATTATTGTATTTACAAATTATATCAGAATAATACCAAAAGTGAAGTTATCTTCGATGATGATATCGAGGAAGATTATCTATATGGGGTTGAATACAATCGCAAGGATGCGTATGAATGGCTGATGTCTGTTTTGGATGAAGATGGACCTCTCATCTGGAAGGAAGGTCAAAAAATCTACTGTAAAAATGTTGAATTGCAAAATCAGGTCATAGAATACCTGAAATCAAAAGACTATTCAGTGCTGCAGGATTGCGAAATTGTGAAACAAGAGGATATGATTTGTGGTTTTGCAATAAATCGTACATATTATTATGTAACAGTCAGTGATTCGATAAATAACAATCTGTCATGTCAGAAATATAAGGACGTCCCGAAGACAGAAGTGGATGAAATCGAAGAAGAATCATTCGAAAACGATACGATATTGTGGAATGAACTGAAAAAACACAGAGGACATAAGATAAGTATTGTATCATACGGAGATTGGGAAAATCCGACTGATATATGCTTGGAATGTGAAGACTGTGGCGAAATTATTCTCGACGCTGAAATATATACGTTGTGTGCAAGAGAAAACTGTTAATTTCTAACGACAAGAGAGATTCCTTTATGGAGTCTCTTTTTTGCGTCTCTGCATAATATAGGTTTAAAATGCCGTCTGAGAAAATACGTGTGCCGGATGGATGCGGTAAGATATTTCAGTGAAGAGGATGGCCCATATGGGATTGTGCTTTCGATTGGAAGGAATCCGTAGAAACGATGGATGTAGACTGGGAATCCATAGGTCTTTGTAAAAACAAAAACTTACATATTACTGATGAAAGGAGAGAAAAAATGGATTTTTCATTGCAAAATACAATGAACCGGGCAGCCGGACAGTCATTTGAAGAACTGATCACAGAATCCCTCGCATATTATTATGAAAAAGGGTATGCGTCGATCGAAAAAACACCGGAGCCGATGCGGGTGCTGAAGCAAAACGCGGATCATACCTTTACCGCTGTTTATACAAAAAAAGCACAACCGGATTACAAAGGGGTTCTTCTTGGAGGACAGGCAATTATTTTTGAGGCAAAGTTTACTGCGAATGACAGGATCCGGCAAGAGGCGGTAACAAAAGAACAGGAACTCATGTTTGAACGGTATCAAAAGATGGATGCACAATGTTTTGTTGTCGTAAGTATCCAAGGAACGGATTTTTACAGAGTTCCATGGAATACATGGAAAGGAATGAAAGAAATGTATGGGCATAAGTATATGAATAAGCAGGAACTGGAACGATACCGGATACGAATGCGACAGGTATTACTGCTGTTGGAAGGAATTGAATTAAGAGAGTATAGGTAGGGTTGTTGTATGAGAGATGGGTTGCTTTCCCGTTTCTGCTGCTCTGGAACAGATGCTTCTGCCAAAACCTTTGCGGTGTACGCAGATCCTAGAACTCCATCAGTAGAATCCCACAGGCTTGCCTGTGGGTTCAGTCAGACTGAATTCATCAACAAGAGGAGGAAAAAGGTATGAGAAGTTATAAGAAAGAAGATTTTAGTAAAGGACAGACCGTATTTATTTATGTGGTGGGAAACGCTGCAAGGTACTGTAAGCCGGGCATTGAGAATCGCATCCAGGAGTGGGAAGTAAAAACGGTTGGCTCAAAATACATCACAGCTGTTAATAAGAAATGTTCATTTCGTGAAGCAAAGTTTAGCATTGAAAACGACTTCAGGCAGGTGTATGAGAGAGGAACGGCTGACTATATTCTTTTTCTTACAAAAGAAGAAATTTATAGGATGCATCAGCGTTCCGTGTTAAGAACATCCATTATAGATGCGCTTAAATATGGATCTATTTTGGGCAAAATGGAGATGGAAGATTTACAAGCTATCGCCCGTATCATTGAAAAATACAAAAAGAAAGATTGAGTGGTGAATGGAGTTGGCAAATAAGTGGGTAACGGCAAATGACCTTATCATCGGTCAGGAAATCAAGGATATAAAATAAAGTTCCTCATTCGGGGAGATAACCCACAGGCTTGCCTGTGGGGTGAATCCTGTACAAATGTTATTAAATTTCTATAAACTCACTTGAATTATACGTAGACTAAATATATTCTATATGTATAGAAATAATGAGGAGTGTGTTATATGGGAAGGCCTAGAACGAACAATGTACAAGTCAATATCGCAATTCCGGAGTTATGGAAAAAGGAACTGGAGAATCTTGCACGGATCTATTCCGTAGAAGAAGAAAGGACCGTTACTTTTCAGGAACTGATACGCCGTGGGATTAAAGAAAAATATCAGTTGGAGGATTAAGATGGAGAATTCTTATCATAGCGGAAACCACTGTAAATATCTGATCCAGTATCATATCATCTGGTGTCCGAAATTCCGTTACTGCGTTTTGGATGATGTTGAAGGAACATTAAAACAGATCCTTCACAGGATCTGTCAGAAGTACGGCTACCAGGTCAAGGCACTTGAGGTTATGCCGGATCATATCCATATCTTTATTGATTGTCCACAGACTGTTGCACCATGTGATGTAGTCCGCACCCTGAAAAGCAGAACTGCAGTGGAATTATTTCAGGCATATCCTGAATTAAAACGGTTTTACGCAAGATGTGGCTCTTTATGGTCCAAAGGGTATTTTATATCATCAGTCGGGACAATCAGCGGTGCAACTGTACAGAAATACATAGAAGAACAAAAATCAAAGATTTAGGAGTTTTGTATGGCAAAGGGAAGAAAGAAGCGTGCGGAATTAACTGAATATGAAAAGGCAGTTGCCGACTACAGGAAAACATCCGCGCGTCATGTTCTCGTTCTGGAAGCGGATCTGACGGAAGATGAGAAACGCAGGATTTTTTATGATGCAGATCTTGTCCGCCAGTGCGGAAATACCCTTGTTGGCATCATGAAACGCAACTATGAGCAGTTGGCCCGCACCAAACGATACCGTCGGCTGAAAGAGTTATATGGAACGCTTTCCGAAACAGTAAAAAAGATGGAGAGTCTGGAATCTCCTACAAGGGATCAGAAGACTCTTCTAAAGCAGAAACATTTCGAATTAAAATCCTGTGCAGCATCCATGTCAGAGATGCAGGAGTTCTATCATGTGACCTGGGAGTTCTGCCGGAAACAGATGGAATCGATCAAGGAGAGCTATGGTGTACCAAGTGTATTTGCACTTACAAGAGCAGAAGATATCTGGCGTTCTGTCGAGAAGATCCTGTATTCAGATGGAAAACAACTTCATTTCCGGAAACGTGGGGATTTACCGGAAATCCGGGCAAAACAGGCGAGCCGCGCAATTGTCATAAAATCTTCTGATTCCGGCCTCGTATTCAAATATCGGGATCTGAACATCCACTGCAAAATAAAACCAGGAGATACCTGGGCACTGGCAGAACAGGATGCAATCCTTGCGTATCTAAAAAATCCGGATCTTTGTGATGCGTATGCAGTATCCTCCATGGATAAGGGGATGATTGATACGTTCCGTCCATGCTATGCTTCCCTGGTCTGCAAAGAAATCCGTGGAAAGCTCCGAGTTTATGTCCATTTGACAATTGAGGGAAATCCCATCCAGAAAACAAAGAACGGACATGCACGACACCAGTATGGAAAAGGGAATGTTGGGACCGACATCGGAACCCAGACGGTTGCTTATACCTCCACAAATAAAGTCGGATTGGAAAACCTGGCAGAACGCGGGAATACGATTGAACATTCCGAGCGAATGGAACGGCGTATCCTCCGTGCTATGGACCGATCGCGCAGGGCAACAAACCCGGAAAATTACAACCCGGATGGTACAATTAAGAAAGGCAAGAAGGTCTGGATCAAATCAAACCGTTACCGGAAGCTGCAGAAGCGACATCAGGAACTCTGCCGGATCAATGCACAAAACCGGAAACTTGCCTGCCAGGAACTGGCAAATCAGCTCCGATCCCTGGGAAATGTCCTGATTACAGAGCCGAAGAATGCTAAGAAACTCCAGAAGCGAGCAAACCCGGAAGATTCACTTGACAAGAATGGAAAACTGAAGCGCAAGAAACGCTTCGGAAAGTCGATTCGGAACCGGTGTCCTGGCTATTTTCAGGAATGTCTGAAGAAAAAGTTCGAGTCAACCGGTGGTGTCTATATTGAAGTTCCTGTGGATTACCGTGCCAGCCAGTATGACCATACGGCTGATGATTATATCAAGAAAACCCTTTCCCAGAGGATGTACCGCCTGGCTGATGGCACGCTCGTTCAGAGAGACTGGTATTCCTCATTTTTATTATATTGCATCAACGAAGAACATACTGGCATTGATAAAAGGAAATGTCTGGAGTTTTTCAAGTACCTCTATCAATTAGAACAGGAGATGGTAGATTCTATCGCCCGTTCAGGAAAAAAGATTATGAATTCCGGCATCCGTACAAAAGGTATGGCTGCCTAAATGTAACATATACACTAAGATTTCAAGGGCATTTGACTGAATGTCCGTCGGACATTAGGAAACAGACTCCTTCTGTCTGAGAAAACGGGAGATTCTATTCGCTTCATTTGCGGATGGGAGCAATGTGACCGATGGGTTGCTTTCCCGTTTCTGCTGCTCTGGAACAGATGCTTCTGCCAAAACTTTTGCGGTGTACGCAGATCCTAGAACTCCATCAGTAGAACCCCACAGGCTTGCCTGTGGGTTCAGTCAGTTTTCCGTGTTTGTGAAGAAGGTCGATTCAGAGTGCATAGCGTGTGGAAGAAAAGAGATGTCTGTAAGATGTCTCCTTTTTTTAAAAATAAAAACCAGGGGACATAAAATCCTCTGGTTTTGTTGTAACTATAAAGAATTGATGATCTCGATGAAAGTATCTTTTGCTCCTGTTGTTAATAAGTGGTAATATTCGTCATACCAACATTGCAGGCGTTTCTGCACAAGCAGATGCTTTTTTAGAAACCAGGTTCCAAAATTTGTAAATTTCATATTTGTTTTATGATAAAAAACTAAAAGGAAAGGCAAAAAATGACAACAATTAAAAGAAAAAAAGAGAGAGAAAAAACTCGAATAAAAATTTTAAAAACGGGAAATACGTTTTTAATTCTATTTTTAACATCGACCATGATCTTTGTTCCGTTTTTTACTTTCGGGATTTTGGGTTGGTACACACCAATTAGAGGAAGCATTCTGGAGGATCCGATATTTTGGATTGGAATTCTGTTCTTGGTTGTGCTTGCGGAGAGCCTGGTATTTTGGACCGGAATTCTGATGGTATACGGTACGTCCGTGCAGTTGGGTGTAAACGCCAGGATTCTTGGAGCTATATTTGGCTGGGCACCAATCGCGAGTATTTTTATGCTTGGAAAAATATTACGGATCACAACACGGGAAGTTAAATTCGAAAAAGAAAAAATAAAGGTAAATGAAAAACGGGAAGAAGAACAAATCTGCCGGACGAGATATCCAATCCTTATGGTACATGGCGTATTTTTCCGCGATTTTACACACTTTAATTACTGGGGGCGAATACCGGGAGAATTGGAAAAGAATGGTGCATCCATATACTATGGAAATCACAACAGCGCAGCAGCTGTGGATGATAGCGCAAAAGAACTGATTGTACGAATCAAAGAAGTATTAAAGGAGACTGGTGCAGAAAAAGTAAATGTGATTGCGCATTCCAAAGGTGGACTGGATATGAGAACAGCAATCCAGATGGGAGGCGCACCGTATGTAGCGTCGCTGACGACGGTAAATACACCTCACAGGGGATGTGAATTTGCGGATTACCTTCTTGGAAAAATTCCGAATGGAGTAAAAGATGTAGTTGCAAAAAAATATAATACAGCGGCTTCAAAACTTGGAGATGTAAATCCAGATTTCCTTGCAGCGGTACAGGATCTAACGAGCAAGAATTGCGAAAAAAGAAATGAATGGGTATTTGATGCACCGGAAGTGTATTACCAATCCGTCGGAAGTAAGATAAGACATGCAAGTGGAGGTAAATTTCCACTAAACTACAGTTATCACCTGGTAAAGTATTTCGATGGTCCAAACGACGGACTTGTAGGTGAAAAATCCTTTACATGGGGAAGGAAATATTACTTCCTGGAACCGAAAAGAGATCGGGGAATATCGCACGGGGATATAATCGATCTGAATCGCGAAAATATTGACGGATTTGATGTGAGGGAATTTTACGTGAAACTTGTCAATGACCTCAAAGTGAGAGGATTCTGATTTGCGTCTGCTAACGCAGAAGATCTTTCAAACTGTGTTTGGAGTCGTCTGTGAAAATACAGCAGATTGTTGGATGTGATAGGATATGAGTATCACATAGAACTGTGATTGGATGCGAGGTTTGAATCCTGGCGGTTTGAGAGTGGTGTGAAGTTGTAGGGTTCTGAAACCCAAAAGTGTAATTCACACCATAAGTTCAAAAAGGTTCATTCGAATTCGCTGCTAGATACAGCACCACAGTGTGTGGAAGAAAAAAGGTGTCTGTAAGATGTCTCTTTATTGAAAAAACCAGGGAGCATAAAGCCCTCTGGTCTTTTTTCTACAGCATATTGATGATTTCTTTCAATTCTTCTTTTGCATCTGATGATAAGCGGTCGCAATACTGATCATACCAGCATTGCAGTTTTTCTCTTGGAGTAACAGCCTTCTGCTTTGCGGAATTTACAAGTTTGTCGATCCTTTCTTCTTTTACATCTGATAATAACCTGCCTACACTTCGAGGAACAAATATAGGCGTTCCTCCCATGTTACAGATCATATCATAATCAGATTGATCTGTAACTGGAATAGAACCTTTATCGTGCTGTTCATCGAATACTTCTTTTAACGAATCGACAACATTTTGTTTCTGTTCATAAGAACAATAGTCGATATTGGTCACATCATCCGAATCCTGTTCAATCATATGATGAACGGTTTCAATTTCGACGCCCCCGTTTACCATAGCTTCAGATACCATCTTTGCAGTAAGGTTTTTAGCCATCCATGAATCGCATGATTTACGATCCCGTTCCAATGTGAGATATTCTGGTTTAAAATTATACCCATACGTGAAGTTCGAATGGCATTCAATGTAGAGTCCGTTTACATAAACTTCTCCTCTTGCCCAGCTATCTAATAAAATTTCTCCATATGATGTTTCGATTTTTTCATAGCTGTTGTCGTCTTCGTAACCAAGCCATATTTCCTGAAGAAGTGAATATTCATCATCAGTCACATTCCCGACTTCGATAACCAGGTCGTTGCTGTCAATTTGGTCCACCTTATCAACAAAGAATGCAAGGATTTTTCCACGCCATTTTTTGCTGTTTTTAAAACGTGCAACCCAAATTTCATTTTCCATATTGTTATGGACGACAAAGGTTTTGCCGAGTCTGTTGAGGACAAGACTTGCAATTTTGTACCCTTCTCCAAACTGTCCTACTGTAATGGTATCATCTTCTTTGGAAGTACATCCGAGTAGAAGGGTGTTTACCTTCAGACGAGACTGCTTACTGGTAAAAAGAATCTTGCCTCTAGTGGAATCATTTTCATTCGGAACAAATTCCATAGAAAATGTACACTTTGAATTGGTTGCCTGTTGATCAATTCCATTTTGGATCAATTCCCGGATAGCCATTTTAAAATCCCAGTCCGATACATAAGTTGGTGTAAGTGATAATTCATAAATTTGCTGCATAATTAGTTCCTCCTATTGTTTGGTTTATAATTTCATTTGGAGTATGAAAGGGGATAAAAATTTAAAATGAAAAAAGAATTCATATTGTATTTGAAATAAAAAATATAGGAGGAAACAATATGCTTACTAGAACGGAATAAGTTTATTTCAAATACCATTAAGCAATTCAAACAAAAGATAAAATGAATGGAGAGATTATTATGTTGTACAATTATTTAGCAGTTTTGATTTCAGGAGTTGTATTGCTCTGGGCATTAGGTCAATGGGTTTCTTTGCATTTTGTGCAGATGTCAAAATGTTCAAAAGAAGTGTCAGTTACATGTGTGCATGTAAATCAGCATAAAGAGCATGGATCAGCTAAACCATATCTTACATATTCACCGGTATGGCAGGATGAAGATGGAAACCGATACAGCTCAAATGTTTACACATTTAAGAAATGGCAAATAGGAAGCGAAGAAGTGATTCGTGTAAATCCAGAATGGAGTAGAGAATATATTGATTCTCTTGAAAGACATGAAACAAACGTAAGTCTTGCAATATGTTTCGTAATTTTCCTTGTATTGGTATGTTTGCTGTAAACTGAATTCTATGAGTGGTCCCGCAGGGAGCGGAGAATGAAAGGAGATTTCTATTAAGGAATCTCTTTTCTTCTGTAAAAAGATAAACCAGGTGAAAATACCATAATGTTTATAAAGCTAGGAGTTTAGAAGAAAATATCATGAATAATGATCAGGCAAAAGAATATGGACAAATGCTGTCATTAAGAGGAAATCTTCCTGGCCGATTTAACCAGTTTTATGATTTCGTAGAAGTGACAGCTGCGACGTTGAATGACTGGTCAGATGAAATCAATTTCAAAGAAAAAGCGCTTCCGATTGTAAAAAATGTGGTAATGTTTATCAAGTATTGTTCAACAATCTTGCCATTGGACGTCGGAGGCAATATGGATAGTATTGCAACAGATGCGATAAAAGACTTAGCTGGCAGTGTTTTGGGAGACCAATGGGCAGACTTTTTACTAAAAGATTTTAAGGTTTCCATTGCCAAAGATACGGTAGCGTATGTACAGGCGATTCTTGAAGGGGCATTCCTCAATTTCATTCCGGATGATTACAATGTAGCGTTGCATTCACAGCCTGAAACGTGGCAGCGTGCATTCGGATATAACGAATTGTATGATCTGGTATTTGAAGTAGGATCGGATATGAAGCGTAAATATTTTGAAACAAAAAATACTCAATATAGATTATGGTTATGGAAAGAAGATTATTGGAATCTGCGTAGTGGTGCTGAAATTGGAATTTATGTGAAAGATAATACTTCAAGCAATCAAAGCGATACACAGATATATGACTGCATTGATTATGAAGTTCCAATGTATGTATCGTTATATAATTATTCCTCAAACCGTGTCAGTGAAAATATATTTAATTGGAATCCGTCTATTTCTCAATGGTGGGGTACTGGATTTAACTGGAGATATCAGGATCCAGATTATCGAAAAATGATTGTTATTGGCAAAATAGTGTTGGATAGTCAAAATAATTTATATACTTTACTAAAAGCCTGCAAACAAAGTGGAGAAATAATTTACGATGAACATAATAAAACAGTTTGGATCCAATGGTAACAGTAAAAGCTCTCATTAAAAGGAGGAAAATGAATGGTTGTTTTCTTAAATCAAATACCGGTTATTCATAAAACAACGATAAAAAAACTTGTAATATTGTTAATTTTTTGCATTTCTCTTTCCACTTTTGCCGGGTGCAATGTAAAAAGATCAAAAAACCAAAATAAAAAAATTGCAGCCCAAGTGAACGAGGCACTGTCAGATCATAACACGGATCTCGTAAGGGATCTTCTGACGAATAAGTTAAAAGAAACTGAGTCAGACGATTTAAAAAATCTTGTAAATTTTGTTTCTGGAAAAATAGTCGAGGTTGGGGATTTAAGTATTGCGAATACGTGCGAATCTGATAAAAAAGCTATACTGTATACTTACCATGTGAGATATTATTTAAAAGACGATAAAGGAAACCGATATTACGTGGCGATTGAATATACAAAGAAAAGCAAAATGAATACTGACGCTGGTGTGACTTATATATCTATAAGTTTACTGAATGATGACGATACTGATTCGAGTGTTGTTTCCGTAGGAAAAGCTACTTAATAACGCAAGGAATTATGTAATAAAAAGGGATGCCTTTATGAAGTATCTCTTTTTATTTTACGGTAAAATTTCATTTTCTAGGTATAAGGAGATGGTAAAGAGATGTGATTGAGAATGATGTAGACCATCATAAGTTCAACTAAAAATTTAATTCTAATCACCACATTAAGTGGACTCGCAGCGTGCGGAGAATAAGAGAGATACTTTTGCAGTATCTCTTTTCTTCTGAAAAAAAACGAATCCGGTAAAATATGCCATAATGTCACTGATCTTGTATTGAGAAATTTTTGAGAAATATAGTTTTTACAAAGAAAGGTGAAAAATAATGGGTCATCAAGAAAAGCAGAAACATATCAAGCGATGCAGGTTCTCGTTCCCACATTATGAAAAGGGAAGGATCGAATATCAATGTTTGTTCGAAGGGTATGAGGACGATGAAATACATACCTGTACAGAAGAAGAATGCGAACAGTGTGAAAAATACGATTCCAGGTATATCGAGTATCCGCTGACGATAAAGGGAATCGAAAACAGGCCGATTGAAAAATGTGGATTCGGGCATACAGTTGGTTGTCTGGTTGCAGTAAGACCGTGTGGTGAAGAATATGGTGAGAAAACATATCTTGGAATTTATCTGGGAGAATTACCGATCCAGATCGTGACGTCTTATGATCCGACCACAGGAGTTCTTACAAATTCAGCAATGCAAAATCCGGGGATTTTTGTCCCTGAATTGAAGAAAATTGTTTATGGGTGTGGAAGCTGGTGGAGAGAGATTAAATCTGTAGATGAATTAAAAGCAATCACTGATGAGGACATTGAGAATACCTGGTATGTACAGTTGTTGCAAGATGTGTAATCCCTTTGGCCAGGCGTACAATTTGTTTTTCATTTTCTGCCATATTGTTTCTGAAATCAAAATTATAGGAGGAAACAAATATGGAAAAACTTACTTACAATGAATTCAAAGAGGCGATCAAGGATTACTTCAGTAAAAGGATGGATCATGCAGAAATTCAATTCACAACAAATGATACCGTAAATCAGAAGATTGATTATCTGACGATCCTCGAAAAGAACGCAACGGTATCACCGAATCTCCGGCTTAACGATAGTTATAAGCAGTATCTGGATTGTAAATGTGAGGAGGAGTCTTTTTTCGAAACTATTTATGAACAGATGGTTAATGCGGTTGCAAAAGATCGGATATCATTAGAAAATTTAGACAATCTTTTTCGTGATAAAGATGCCTGCAGGGAAAGAGTTATCATGGAACTCATCAATGAAAAAGGAAATGAAGAGTTATTGCAGAAAGTAGTAAGCCGTGATTTTTGCAATCTGAAAATCATTTATCGTTTAGTCGTTGCTAATGATGAAGATTCAGTGATGAGTACGATTGTTACAAAAAGCAGTATGGACTATATGCATATGTCTGAATCGGAACTGTATGATGCAGCGCTGAAAAACACGAAATCTTTTATGAAACCACGGATGATAAGGATGCGAGCTCTTGGAATGTGGGCACCAATGGACAATGAAGCATACTGTGTTATGGGAAACAATTCTGTGAAAAATTGTTCTGCACTTATGGCAGATCCAGAGTATCTTCGGGAAATTGCAGAAATGATTGGAACGGATTATTATATTGTTCCACTGGATATTGAAGGGTTTGTTGTTGTGCCGGAGGCATATTGCGACGTAGATATGCAGAAAGATGAGTTGAAGGGAACGAATGAAGCAAGCAAGAAAAATAAGCTGTTCTTGTCGAATGATTTGTATTTTTATGGTTCAGAAAACGGAGAGTTAAGTGTCGTACAGTAAGTATCATAAGAAGAGAGATTCCGTTGTGGAGTCTCTTTTTTTTATCCTAAAAAATTAAGATAGAACTAAAGCTGATATACTGTAATTACAGTTGGAAAATGCTTTACCTTGCGCATAAATTTTGAAAAATGTACTAAAATTGAAAGGTGATTATTGTGGCAAAAAAGAGGAAAAACGTAACACTTGCACAACAGTATGAATGGTTGACCAATTATTTGGAAAATGATAAAAATTTCTGTAAAAAACAGTTACTGTTGATTATAAAAAATGATATTAATCGAAACATGTGGTCAGATTTGCCGAATGACACGTATCAGTACCTTGAATCTATTTTGAATGAGGAAACGACAGCCCGTGCGAAACGGATTTTTATAAAATATCTTGGTGATCCTTTGCCTGATGAATTTCATGGTATCGGAATTTGGTATATGAGCCAATTCCAAGAAATTATTGAAGAATTTGACGAAGAGTTGCGATGTGAACCATATGGATATCTTTCAGAGTATGGAGCCTTTTGTAACGATCGAGCTCCAGCGTACATTTTTATGCATAAGTATCATGAAAAATATGTTGTGTGGATTTGCGATGAAATGACAAATGGAAGTGGCTCTGATTATATACCAGAATGTAATATTTTTGATACAAAGGGAGAAGCAGATTCCTATTTTGATTCCTTAGTAGGAGAAGGAATTAAAGATGGTGAAGAGCAGATCGAGGAGTGTTTAAAGAATGTAACAGAGCCGAACAAAATTATTATCAGACCAGAATCGTCAGGTATATATTATAATGTTGATTTTCGAGTATATTATCAGCATCAGATAATAATTGAACATATGGGTACTTTATCTTCTGAGACGATTAATAATGCAATTGCTCAGTATAAAGATTATTGCAGAGAAAATCAGATAGAAATTATAAATATATACAAAAAGCGACCGTGGAATTCGAATCAAAGGTATTATGTGATTGAATATTATGACAGAAAAAGCAATGAAAACCACTATATGAATATCCATATTCCATCGAAAATGCAGGGTAGACAAAGGACTGTTATCGAGCTGATTAAACCGAACAATATTGTAGAAAATATGCTGTAACATCGGGAAGAAAGTGATAATTACTAACATCGATTGAAATGTTTCGGATAGAACCAGGCGACGACATGTTTTATATTATAGTGCAAAAGAAGAAGGAGATATATGCAAAATGCGAACACCAAAAGATTTCTCAGAAAATATCAAAAATGGGATCATAACAACAGAGATGCTTAATGAATGTTTATATTCGGTGAATAAGCGTGCTAAGAATTATAGGGATGCCAAAAGAGAATGTTATGGAAGATACAGGGATTCAAATGAATGCAAGGAAAAGAATTTTTATCACAAAAAAGAAAAATTACTTTCTGTCATAACCCCGGTTTGCATTCATAAATCAATGGTTGGTTATGAGAGAGTTCGGGTTTACGATTATGGACAAAATTTTAATAAAAGATATCTGGAAAAATTACTGCTGAATCAGGTTGTACATACAAATACGTATTGGGATTATACAGCAGACATGGAAGTTTTCTTTTTTGATTATTGTGATACATCACGTCCAAAATACTTATATTTCTTGTTTTATGAACTTGGGACAAAATCATATCATACCCCAGTCAATAATCCGAATAAGTATGATCTTCCTATAAAAGAAATCGGAAGACTAGATACGGAGGGGAATGATTACCGGGAACTTATATCTGTTCAATTTGTAGATAAAGTCATCGAACTGATTGATTCTGGAGAATATACATATAAAGAAACAGAGCCTACTGTAAGCTTGGAATACAAGAATGAGATGCCGAATTCTTCATTTTCTGATGAAGTACCAGATTATTTTGCACTTGCAGAAATTCGCGGTATATTAAATGATTATGTCATGCGTGAGGTGGAAAAACGAAGCTTAGAGATCTGCAAAGATAAGCCATTTGAATTTCATACAGAGGACTTTAAATTTAGACAGAAATATGTGAAAAGATATGATGCGTACAAACAACCTGATGTGTATGCGTTTCGAAAAACGAAATGCAAGAAAATTAATTATGAATTAAACGAAACCACAGTGAAGAAGCTACAAAATATTGCGAAGCAGCAGAAGTTTGCGATTAGTGATATTGTGAACGTAATCTGTGATACTCTTCCTACTGATGTATATGAAAACTATTACCAGGGCGAACGCTTAAATCAGGTTGCTAAAAAATTACGACAGCTTGCAAGAGAAGAGTATGAAAAACATAAGGGCGAAAAAATAGAATTAACAATTGAAAAACTTGCGGAAAAATGTGGCTTGATGTCTGGTGATTTGGATAAATCCACACATAAATCCCTATAATTTACATTCATATCCCTTGACCAATGTGTTTGAGAATGATGCATATACATCATAAGTTCAAAAAAGATTTAATCGTAATTGCCACATTGTGGTCCCGCAGCGTGCGGAAGAAAGGACACTTGAATTTATTTTCAGGTGTCCTTTTTTTTGTCTGAAAAAATGGATGGATTGAGTTTGAATCATTTATAGACATATGGTAATATAGTCTAAAAATATTATGATTTGTCTGAAAAGAAAAACTTTCGATTATTTGGATGAAACGATTAAGCTCCTTGAAAATGACTACCATTTTCCAAAAGCATCTCATCTTGCAGAGGAGGCAAATACGATGTGTAATTTGAGCGAAGGTATTTACGAAAAAGGTATCAAAGAAGGCATCAAAGAAGGCGTAAGTAAAACTGTTGAATCTGGGTTACGAAAAGAATTAACTTGTGAATTCATTTCAGATAACTTCGATATTCCGATCGAAACCGTTAAGCAAATTGCAGAAGAAATGTCTTGTACCGTGTAACAGTAAAAGAGATTCCCTTGTGGAGTCTCTTTTTATACCATTTGTTGTCCATACTCTATTTTGGAGAGGTATATTTGCGGGAAAAAGAGACCATTTAGTATACAGAAAAAGGAGAAAACGAAATGAATGAGACTGAAGAGAAAAATATAGTTAAGCAGATTTTGCTCACACCAATTAAATGCAGCAAAAGATACAAGTGCGTTCAGATGGTCGATGGAGAAATTCGTTCTCCGCAAAAATATTATTGCACAGCAGACTGTGATATGTCAGATTTTGCAGTAGGATTTTATGAAATCATTTACCGGGATAATCTTCTGAATGAAAACAAAAACATACTTGCGGAATACGGAAGATTTAAGAATAAAGAATTAGCTGGTGATACCATAAATTCCTTTAATTCGCTGGCAAATGTGATTCTTGACGAGACTAACAAGACAAGATCGAATCAAGATAAATGGCCAGATTATTTGATCAAATACGAAAAAAGATATCACTGCCTTGCAAATTTTTGGGTTATCCCAATGAGACATGGAAGAAGATCTGCAAAATTAGGAAGGTATGATTCGTTTGATTTTTATCTGGAAAAACTTCAAGATGAATATAATGAATTTCAAAAAGAGGCAATTGTTCATTACCCAAGAGATAAAAAAGAGTATAATAACTATTTCCGTATGATAAACGGATTCAATGAATTCCTTAAAATACATTGCATTGAAAACCATGTAAAAGCTGAGAATCCACAAGATCCTTATAAACAAAAAGACAAAGAGGCTTGTAAGAAACTAATAGAAGATATTTATGATTTTATGGAAATAAGAGCGGAAGCAATAGTGAAAAATTACACAGATCTACTGTACCAGTATTTTCTGGAATTAAAACTGATATAAGAAATGCAAAGGACTGACTGAAGGCCAGTCTCTTTTGGTATCATTTTTGGAACCTGGTTCCATTTTTTCACAAAGATTGCAACAATAATTTTTTGCCCGGCTGTGAAAGATGTCAAGGCTTTGGTATGCACTGGAAGAAAGCAGCGGTGGTTTGATGTTTTTCGAGCAATGGACTTTTCATGGTGAAGCTCTTTGCGTGCAGAATAGATAAGAAAACGAAAATGATTTATTTGGAAAAATCGCCCTAGAAAATTCGGCAGTTACTGGATGTGATAAGATAGGTACATCACAGGGAACGGATACATAAGGTTTTCCTCCTATGTGGGTTATTGAACGGACAGATGTTCCCTGTGATCCTTTCCTTATTTGAAGACGCAGGAATATTATCGTTCCTTCTTTTTATATGATTTCAGGCGGGGTAACATCCGCCACGTTAATAAATAGCTTTTGCTATCAGACATAATATTTCACAAAGGACCAGCTGGGCGTAGCTGGTCTTTTTGTGCGCAAAAATGGTCTGTAAAAAACAGGAACTTTGTAGTTTTTTTATACTGATACATGGAATTCATTTTATAAATAATTCCATACTATATAGGAATCTATCATAAGGGGGTGTATGGCTTATGGCAAGAGACAGACCGAAAAGATAGGGATTCAATGAACATTGATAATTTAATAAGAAGGAGAGATTAAGAAATGAGAACGAAGCTAAAACGAGCATTATTCGGTGTAATGGCGGGAATCATGGTCGCAAATACTCCATTGACTACCCTGGCAGCATATACACCGGCAAACGAACCGGATGACACAACAGGTCACTCGGCGGAAACTGCTTCTGATAAAGATGCAAAAAAGGACCAGGAAGAGAAATCGATACTGGAACAGAAGGATTTGTATACGTATCTTGGGGAAATGGAAGAAGAAGACCGAAAGAAGATTCTTGCAGATCTTACGGATGAACAAACTTATGAACTTGTCATTCTATTACAATACGAATATCTCGATACTTTTAATCAAGAACAATCTCTCGAATTATACAAAGAAACCGTAGATGGATACTGGAAAAATATTCCAGAACTGAAGACAGATGAAGAGAAAAAAGAGTATGAATCAAAACTGTCTGACTGGAAAGATACGGCGTTTAAATACGTGGATACGGAAAAGAAAGACGCATCTGCATATGAGAAATCGCTGTATAAAGAAAAAGAGTACGCGAAGGACTTGCATCAGATCCTGAAATCATATGTGGAAGAAAAAGACGATGCTGAGAAACAGGCAGAATCCGAGGAAGCATATGAATCTTTGAAGGCCCAAATTTTTTCGGGGGGGGGTATAAATCAGGATACCTCAACCGATAAGAAGGAAACGCCAGATTCCAAAGATGAAACGTCAGATACAATTGTAGATGATAAGGAATCCAAGGGAACTGACGATTCGGAAGGTACAGAAAAGAAAGACGAAACGGTGGAAACACCGGATGAATCAAAGGATGAACAGGAACCTGAGCAGAAGGACGAACAAAAAAAGGATTCTGAAGGTGAATCTGATCATACAACTGCAGATAATACCGACAGTTCGGAAGAAACCGCAGAGGATCTGACTCTTACCAAGAAAGAACTGAAATCGCTGATGAATGATAAAAATTTTAATGTGAAGAAGTTCATGAAAAAGGCTGACTTTCTGCAAATGGCTGTCCTGGAGGATACCTGGAATAAGGTAATACCACTCATTCTTGTCCCACTTCGGGAAATGTTGTCCGGTGACATGAAACAACTGGAAAATGCGCAGAAGCTGCAAGAACTGTTTGCTGCAGACGAAACGAAGGCTGAATGGAAAAAGAAAGCCGAACTTTATGTGATAATGTTAAAGAAAATGCATTTTGATGCAAAAATTGAGGATTTTAAAAACCTGACAGAGATCATCGATCCGTTGCTTGACGGATTGACAACCTATGATAATGAGTATAGACGAAAAAACATTTACCAGTTACGGAAAGGAGAAAGAAATTCTGAGGATCCAGCAATTATGACAGAAGTATGCAAATTCGGTACAGAAAAAGAATTTGGAGATGCTGTTATGAATTCGGATAAAAGTTGTGTCATTGCATTTGGCGCAATTGAAAAGAAAGAAGCTGTGTACATGAATCACCGGCGAAAATGGCTTGATGGAATGTGGGATGAAAGACATAGGAATATCATGGAACATGAGCAATTGACAGAAGAAGAGACGGCTGAAGAAATCGCAAAACGAAGCATCTGGCTTGCAGTGAAAAATGGCGAAAATCTTTGGATGTATGAAATGCCGATAATGACCAATTATGGAAACATAAAAAAGTATTACTACGGAAAGCGAAGCAGCTATGCACCATGGAATATCTTTTTTACAGAGTTTTCAGGCGAAGCTGCCGACACGACCTTTTTGAGTGTTGTGAAAAAAGGATATCTGATAAATGTCATTGATTCAAGGGAAAGAAAGACACTATATGATAAAAGAACTACTGATAGCTCAGGTAAGTATTTGCCGGAGAATGACGGATATCATTTATCGTAGGAAGGAGAGATGTCATATGACAAAAGAACAACTGATGGAATGGTTGAAAAATACAGGCGACGATGAAATGGAAGTTTTTATTCGCGGGGACAATGGTTCGATTATTCCGGTTGATGATGTGATTTTGATGGGTGATGGCAGTGGAAGGGATTCGATTTGTCTGATCAACGGACCTGCAGAAGTGTCCGTTAAAGAAGAAATATTAAATTTATGCAAAAAAGAAAGGAGAAAGAACATGGAAACAATGAGTTTAAAGAGGACAACCTATGTCACTACAAGATATGATGTATATGGAGGGTTTTACGTTGAAGTAACAAAAAATCCAGAAAAAGATTATGTCGATTTCGTATTATGCCGCGAAAATTACGGATTTAAGAACTACATGATTGGAATTCCGACAAAGGATTGTCCAGAATCGGTATGGGAAAATCTGATTAGAAGAAATGTTGATAGTCACATTGCCGGATTTATTCAGGACATTGAATGTTTGGAAAGTCAGCCTATGTAAACAACGCAGTATGCAGAGTATGAGAAGGGATTCCTATTTGGGAGTCTCTTTTTGCTTGGAGAAATTGAGCTATGTATAAAAATCTGGTAAAATAAATACATACAAGGTGTAATTTTTAGAAAATGGAAGGAGTTGGCAGCATGGATATAGATATCCGGAATGATGTTTGTAAAGAAGGCTTGCTTACATTATTAAGCAAATATTTAACATATGCCGAGCGTAATCAGATCGATTTAAGTAAGGATAATACAGAATTTGGGGAAACATACAGAGAACTGGTTGCGAGATACAATAGATGCAGATATATTTATACGGAAAAGGAATTTGAGGCAACAGAAGAACTGGTTGTAAAGGCGAAAAGCCAGTTGGCGTATAAGGAGATTTTTGGGTAATGGAAAAAGATTTTACAGAACGAGAATTTGATACAAAATATCAAGAAATTAAGAATATTATTACCGCCGGGAAATATCCAGAAGAACACAGAAAAACCGTATTTGTCTTAGGCGGACAACCTGGTTCAGGTAAATCTTCTTTTTATTTGAATTCAAATTTGAAAAACTATATTTCGATAAATGGAGATGATTATCGGAAATTCCATCCGAAATTGGATTATTTCAGCCATACAGATATCGATGAGTATGTCGCAAGAACACAGTATTTTGTAAATAAAGTATCGAACAGACTTATAAGTGAATTGAGTCGCGAGGGGTATAACTTAATTATCGAAGGGACTTTAAGAACTGCAGAAATTCCCATCAAAACATGCAATTTGTTAAAGGACAGACAGTATGAAAGTAATCTCGTAGTAATTGCCTGTTCAGCAGAAGAAGCTTGGAAATCGACGATTGAACGGGCAAATTTAATGAGGACAAAGGGTGAAACTCCTCGCCTTGTGCCTATCGACAAATATAATGAGACTGTCCAGAGTATTGCAAATAATATCCAGTATATTAAAGAAGAGAATTGTTTCGATTCGATAAAAATAATTGATCGTGATGGGAAAACTTTGTATGATACAAACGATACAGTAGAACCGTGGCAGATATTATCTGATAAGCTGAAATTAGGCGAGTGGAATCAGCATTTTGAACAACATAAACAGGAATATATTCGTGCAAAAATATCGCTGTTACAGCAGGAGCTGGATAAATATGAGAGATAAGAAATTAGATTATGCATTTCATGTTCATACTGCAAGATGCGGACATGCGTCATCGGATACAGAAGAAGATTATATCAAGTATGCTATAAAAAATGGTATGCGTATGATTGCCTTTACGGATCATATCCCATTCCCCGGAGATCCTTTTACCGGACGTATGAAGATAAATGAATTAGATGAGTACATATATGTGATTGATCAACTTAAGGAAAAATATAAAAAGCAGATAGAAGTATACTCTGGATTTGAGGTAGAATACATTCCTGAATATCTGTCTTATTATAGGGAGGTTCGTAAGAAAGTTGATATTATGATTCTCGGCCAGCATCATGCAAAGATGGAAAATGGTTGCTATACATTTGAAAGAAGTGTAGATAAGAGCAAAATTCACGATGTAATTCTTCGAGCAGTTGTTGAAGGAATGAGAACAGGATTGTTTTCGGTATTGGCACACCCGGACCGGTATTTTCATTCGGCAGAAGATTGGACCGAAAAGGACGAACAATTTAAGGACCAAATTTTTCAATTAGCAAAAACAGAATGTATCAAATTAGAACGAAATCTTGGTGTGTATGAAAAGACAGGCTACAATATGAATTTTTGGTCTAATCTGCCAAGTGGTGTTCAGACAATATATGGGTTGGATGCACATAGTCTTGATGGTATGAAATTGTGTGAACAAGTTACATATTCATCATAAGCTAATCGTCACTTAATGGCGTCACAGTGCGCGGATCATAAGAAGAGATTCCTTAAAGGGATCTCTTTTTCTTCTGCAAAAATATGAAGTATCAGATATTTGGTAAAATAATAAATAAGGAAACAGAAAACTGGTACACAGAAAGAAAACCAATTTGTAAAAAAGAAGGAACAATTGGAGGATAATATTTATGAGACTGGAATACACAGAATCACAGGAAAGAGAATTGCGAATAACGGAATTGAATGCAGTTTTGGAAAACGAATTATATGAATCCAATGTGGAAAAGTATTGTTTGGAAATAGAGCTACAGTTTTTGGAGGGAAGTAAGAATGTATTTGGAGATCCTGCTGCATTTATAGATGCGGATAAGATTTCTTTTGAAATTATATATGAGGAAGAAAGCGAGGACTATTCGGCTACATTATACAATAAGAACGGGGAACCGCGATTACCATATCTTAATCATAAGGATCTGTATAAGCTTGTGGAGGAAATTATAGACAAGAAGTATGCATAAATAAGAGAGATTCCGGACAGGAGTCTCTTTTTCTTCTGCAAAAATATGCGTCCTATCAAATCTGATACAATTTATTTACATTGGAAAAGGAGGAAGAAGAAATGGAAGAAAATATCAGTCAAGTTACCCACCGCTTAGCTCTCTAACGAGATCTTGAAGCGGGGGCTTGAAAAAGCCATTTGACTAGCCTCAGTGATTTTGGTAAGTCTGTGCCGGCTCGCCGGATACAGATACTGTCAGATGAACTACGTTATGAGTGTCATGATACCATCCTGTGAACCCTAGCAGGAAGCGGTATCCAGGCAACCGATCGTGGTGTGGGAACCCACACGGACCTGAGAAATCAAGCCTCATGACATTGGCGAAGGGATCTTACGCGGGCACGCGGCAGGGACGGTACCATTCCCTGCATGATGCAATAACATAAAGGAGGCGCTTATGGGCGTACTTGTAATCGGGCAAAATGGAAGGGAGTTAATGCCAACCACCACAAGAAAAGCCCGGATCTTACTGAAAGAAAACAAAGAATGTGCCGGATTCGGAGAACCGGGATGCAAGGAGTGCATCTTACGGAATATTGAATAAAAAACAGAAAAGAGGGAAGCAGTATGGGATGCGATACGATTGGAAGAATAAAAGGCTTTATGAAGCATGACGATCTTTTGAATTATATCAAAGAAAAATGGGACCCAAATGCAGAAAGCGATATCACAAAAAAGGTGATGCGTCCATTTGCGGAATGTAATTACACGTGCAAACTGAATGAATCATGCGAAAAGGATACGGAATGGTATATTATTTCCGGCTTCATATATTTTATGCATGAAGGAGAATTTCGACAGCTATTTTATAATTACAGCAGTGTCAATTTCTATGAAAATATACATTACTATTCACCGCTAGGATTGACAAAAATGGTTGAAGCTGAGACTACAACAGTATCTCTTGGATTTCATGGGAAAAGCGTAGAAATTATCAAAGAGTTAATCGAACATTTTGGCGGTGGCTGGATAGACGAAAACGATTGTGATGATGAAGAATACTATGAGATTGTTGGAAAGGGAAAAGGTAAATAATAATGGAAGATATTGGTGAAAACAAAAAGCGAAGCCATTTGGTTGTGTTGTATATAGGATCCGGTATCGCAACCATACGGTATCCGCTGCATGTTCCGCCGACTTCGGATGAAATCATGGAAGCACAAAATTTTGCAAAAAAAGAATTGAATCTTGCAGAAACACCGGTGGCAGTGAATTGGCTGCCACTGGCGGATTAAATTTGTTATTCTTGGAAAAGATCACCTTGGTGGTCTTTTCTTTTTATATGCTATTGTAATTTTTTTGAATATGATAATAATAAAAGTTAATAACTACTAAAAAGTATTTAATATATCTTGCAAATCGCGAGAAAGTATGATATTATACAAAAGTAATCAAAATATAACTACTTTTAAGAAGTATAAGAAGGTGATGAAATGAAACTCAGTGTAAAAGCTACCAAACTCATCTGTCAAATAGATCACGAACTCAGAGCTTGCAATTGCGCTATGGAATGTGGAAAAGGTAAGTCCTTTATAAGTCGTTCTGCAATGATGGAGAATGCAATTAAGGCAGCAGATGATGTATCGGATTGGGTATACGTTCATTCCCAGCTGTTAAAGTTTCAAGCAGAACATATAACTATGCAGGATATCCCTGTTTTTAAAACCTATCAGGCGGAGGTGGATGACTCATACGAAGAGTCGTTTACTCGCAAAAAGAAAGAGGCATATGATGTATTGAAAGCAAGATGTATTGTTAGCCGCCTGCAGCAGTCATACTTTGTTGCGTTGCTGCTGATGAACTATTTGCTTTTGTTTAAAAAAGACTCATCAGAACTGCCAGATGATTCGGAAAACATGCCATTGGAAGATATGGCTAAAACATTGGTTGAGATGATCTTGCAAAAAGAACACTGTAAAAAAGAGCTTAAAGAGATAGGAGATATAATGCTTAAGTGGCAAAGGAGGAAAAACAAAAATGAGGAAGCCAATTGATAAATAGGAGATGATGGACATTTCGAGGTTGAAAAGGTGTCATATATATAATGGGAACACTTTAAGTGATGTTAAAGTTAGCTTTCAAGATCAAGATATCAAAGGAATGCGGAAAAGGCTTGAGACGCTGTACGAGGGCAGAGTTAATCAGGCCTTCGTGGAGAGAGTGCTCATTTTGTATCTATTGTTTGGGGACAGCGTATGTCCGGCATAATTGTTTTCGGTGAAATTTCGCTTAGAAGGAAAAGATCTCTTTATGAGGTCTTTTTTTTATGCGTGCCGTTTTTAAATCTAAATTTTCAATAGATTCATATTTGTTTTGAAATCTTAAATAACAGGAGGAAAAGAATATGGAAATGAAAAACAAAAAAGCAATCCTTGTGTGGTCCGATGGTATCGAAACGAATTATACGGAATATACCAGTACACCGGACAAAACCGCAGTTGAGCAGGCGCAGGACCAGATGCACAAAGAGTATCAGGAACATGGTGAAGCCAATGAAGAGTGTGGCGCATTTGAAGGTGATATGGAATGTTATTTTGCAGCAGAAGACCAGGATTCCTGCAGATGGACAATCATTCCGGTATCAGAAGACGAGGTAGTGGGGAAAAACAAAGGCTGTTTTGTCGTTACAAACATCGAATGGGATACAGACGGTGATCAAAAAATTCTCGATACGTTGCCAAAGGAAGTTGTGCTGCCCGAAAAATTTGATTTGGAGGATTATCTGGACAAGGACAGGTTACTCGATGATGTGTCAGATTGGCTGAGTGCAGAGTACGGATATTGCCATTCGAGGTTCTGTCTGAACCACAATAAAGATGTATCTAATTGCGAAAAGGTAACAATTTGCTTGGAAGATTTATTCAATCATCTGGCAGGAAATGAAGATGATGATCGTGTCAGCCTCACATGGCGTACCTGTTTATCACAGATGCACCGGAGTGCATTCTGGCAGACTGGTGCAGGGATCATGCAGTAGAAGGACAGGATATTCCACAGGAAGCTCTTGAAGAATTCATTGAAAATGGTTATGAGATGAAGCTGCTTTATCCTACAGACAATGTAGAGATTGATGCAGAAGATGTTGCAATTATCGGATATGATGAGGTGTATGATATTAATGATAAGGAATATCAGCCTGACAGAGAAGCAGAAAACCAGAAGGTAATCGATTCAGTGAAGAAAGCAATTGTCCAGTATAGCGACATTGATGTTGTATTGAACGAAGAAGATGGCGCGCTGGATGTGATGTATTGTTCTCACAATAATAGCTTCCCTGTCGAAGTGACCGGAGCCAAGCTTAGTCATTGCGATAAAGAAATGTTGATCCACGCGTTAGACCTTATGGATGTTGGACATGTTGGTTTTTAAGAAAAAGAAAGAGATTCCCTTAGTGGAGTCTCTTTTTTACATCCTAGAAAATCTCAATTATTTGCAATTGCGTATCATGGTAGCTACAGAAAACGCAGAATGGTCTGTGATTTCGAATTTGTATCATATTGAAGATATCGAAAAACGAGGAGGAAACGATATGAAAGAAATGCATGTGGCTCCGGCCGGAAAACTGAAAGACAATTTTACTGTAAAGGCTGAGAGGGTCAGGAACCTGACTCCAACAGAATTTGCACATTGGATGTGGGGCGATCCGGAAATCTTAGAGAAGGTTGAAGGAGGAGAATAAAGATGAGGGTTTTGGTCAAATTAAGCCAGGAAGAACTGAAAAAACTTGGTGAAATCATGGGTAATGAGATTGAAGAAGCAGAAGATGCTGCATATGCAATCCATGAGTTGATTGCTTCGGCAGAATAGATAGGAAAGGGAAACAATGTGTTATGGATTATCATTACCAGCGTAAAACCCCAGTCGACGATGTCACCTGTGGGATGTAAGCGTAGAAGCATTTAAGGAAGAAGAACACCCTGCTAAACAGGAGTATTCTTTTTCCTATACTTACCACTTTTCACGTACTTCCGTTTATGCGCATCACAAGGAAGAAAGGAGGCTGTTTTATGAAGACACGGACGATCAATTTCAAAAATAAAAGTTCTGTATTCTGGAAGTATTTTACAGAGAACACTACAGACACCCGCTGTATGCGTAATACAGCCAACTTTTATATCCGAAATACCATGACCGGGATACGGAAATCACCAGAAGAGCGTACAGCACTGGAAACGGAAGTGCTTCATGATGTGTTTACCGGGATCCAGAAAGCAAACCGGGAAGCTGAGGAACGTTTCCTTTCCAAACTGGAACGCCTTGTTAAATCTGGAGGTATGAAATCGGCTGTCCGGCGTTCCAGACTGGTACAGACTGTTTTCTCTTACCCGACAAAAGACAAGTGGTTTCTGAATTATGAGACACTGGATGCGATCTTCAAAGAAACGAACCATCCGGTCTACCGGAGGATGAACAGCCAGGTCAACCAGAATGCGATCCGGAAGACGGTAAAATCATGGGTGGGATATTTCGAGTCCATGAAAGAGTATGTGGTTTGTCCAGAAAAGTTCCTTGGGAAACCGAAGCTGCCGGGATATATCCGTACACAGCAGGCAACTGCCTGGTGGACAAAGCAGACAGCAAGGCTTACCTTTCAGGCAGGGAAGGCCTATTTGCAGTTTGTCAACTTAAAAGAAATGTTTTGTATTGGAAAGGAATCACAGTATCGGGGTCTGAAATACATTAAGACTGAGATCAAGCCTTTCCACGGACAGTTCCGTATTCTGATCACACTGGATGACCATATGAAAGAGCCGAAACTCCCGGAAGATCCAAAGCGGATCCTTGGGATCGATCCGGGTCTTGATAACCTGCTCACTGTAGCCGGGAACTTTGGGAAAGCGCCGTTTCTCATCCGTGGCGGTGTGGTGAAGTCCATCAATCAGAGGTTCAACAAACGCCGTGCGAAGTTGATCGCATCCCTTACAAGAGGGTATGACAGTTCCCATTCGCACAAGGATAGCCATGCACTGGATGCGTTATCCAGAAAGCGGGAGGATGCCTTAAGGGATATCTTCTATAAATGCGCATGGTATCTCGTCCGATATGCAAAAGTTCATAAAGTGGAAGTTATCGTGATCGGATATAACCCGCTGCAGAAGCAGGAGATTTCCATGGGAAAACAGAACAACCAGTCCTTTATGTCTATCCCATTCCAGAAACTGCGGGAAATCGTCCGGATGATCGCAAACCGGGAAGGAATCCCGATTGTTATGCAGGATGAGAGTTACACATCCAAGGCAAGCTGTCTGGATCAGGATCCGGTTCCGGACTATAAAAAGGGAGAGGTTCCTCCTGAATTCTCAGGGAAACGGACCAGACGGGGACTGTATCGAAGTGCAAACGGAATCCTGATTAACGCGGATGTAAACGGAGCTGCCAATATCATCCGGAAGCGGTATCCGGATGCATTCAAAGGGCAGCGTATGGACTATCTGTATCGAACGACGGAAACTGTAAATGTTCAGGACTGGTATCTCCCATACAGGGAACGCAGGAATTTAAGGAAACACACCTGCAGCAAGATATCCAGGATAAGACATGGTGATGGCTCCGAACGGAGAGCCGACCTGATGAAAGCGTTCGGATGTACGAGAAAAGTGTGGACGCCGGTGAAAACGGCGGCATAAGTAATCCCCGTCACAGGGGATAGTGGGTGCGTGACCACCCATCGAGGCGTATTTTGCCTCGTAGAAGCTCCAATCGACCCAGCTCGCTTAGAGTAGTTCACGAATATGTAGATCCTGACACGGGTGTTTATTACCTCGCTTTGTATTCAGAGAACAACGGTGATGTTACCTCCCTGACTCCGCGGTTAAATTCCGATGGCACAGTAATGGCAGATAAGGAGAATAAGAAATGATTGTTTTTATCGTCAATTTTATAATATTTATTGTTTTGATTTTTTTACTTGCAAAATTGCGCATATATGACGAATTTGATTGGAAAATCAATTTATCAATTGCTGCGATTGGTGCAATCTTTTTGGGATTCGTAACAATATCCACAGCAAAATACCCAGTTGAATACAGTCAGCCAAAAACCGAAACTCATAATCTTATGGAATATGGCACAAATCGGTATTTCCTTATGAGTACAGCAAGAGATACTACAACCGTTTTAATCGAGGGCAAGGACGGTTCATGCCATCCAGAATCTTTCGACAATGATGTTGTATCTTATAAAAGGACCGGAGACAATCCTCGGATTACGATTACATATAAAATCGTAAAGAAACGTCCAATGTGGAAAAAGGTTCTGTTTGGAGGGAAAGATCAAAAGGTTGGGAAAAAGATGATTACAAGCGCAAAAATTGAATTTCCGAAAACAGAATAAGCTTGTTTATATGTCATAAGTGACATATTTTGCTCAAATTTATTGCGAATATGTTATTTATGACATGATTTATGCTTCTTTCGAATGGAGCTTCCTTTTTGAAGAGGCTCTTTTTGCACCCTGAAAAAACAAAATTCTGCCATATTTTGTATGCTTAATTTAAAAAATGTAGGAGGAAACAATCATGGGAATGACAAAGAATCAACTTCAACTGATTGAATATGTAGCAAGGAATGATCTAAGGAAAGCGAAACAGGCAGCCTTGGCATGTTGCGCGGAGGATACAACGCAGAAAAACCATCGTGAAATCAGATATTGTGAAAATCTGCTAAACAGTAAGGGACTGAATATGGTTGAGCTTCCGGTAAAAATTTCTGCTTTTTGCACGATGGAAGATTTGTCCATGACTTTTCTGGAAAATCGGTATTATTTGACAGAAGAGGAAGATAAGCTTTTTCACTTAATTAAAAACATGCATACCGTAAGTCTTCAGCTGATGGAAAAACACATTCCGTATGTGAACGCCACACTTTTATATGGAGAAAGTGGTGTTGGAAAAACGGAATTCTCCAGGTATGTGGCTTATAAAATGAATATGCCGTACTTGTATGTGAACTTCAGCCGTATGGTGGACAGTTATCTTGGAAATACCGCCAAAAATATTGCAGCATTATTCGATTTCCTTGCCGAAAACATATGCGTGGTCATGCTGGACGAGCTAGACAGTATTGCAACAAAAAGAAAATACGCAGAAGGCTCTGCAAGTGGAGAACTTGCCAGGAGTACGACCTGTTTATTACAGATGCTGGACTCAGTTTCTAACGAACACATTATCCTCGGTGCAACTAATCTGATTGATGAGATTGATCCGGCGGTCAAACGCCGATTTACAGAAAAACATGAAATCCATCGGTTACGCGAGAATGAGATTTATGAGTTTATTGTGCAGTTCCTGGAAGATGCAGGCTATCCATATGATGATGGATGTGTAAAAGAATATGCGAAAGGAAAACATAGTCAGGCGGAAATCATGACTCATGTGACGAGGTGTATTGCAGAGATGTTAATTCTTAATGAGGATGAAGTAATTGTATAGGAGGAGTCCGAGAATGGTATCAATAGTTACTTTCATTATAATTTTAGTAATGGGGTTTGTTTCAAATATGATTATTAGAAATAATCAAAAGAAAAACTCTCAATCGAATGATTTATTTGAGCAAGAAGAAAAAAAATCAAAAACAGATTGGATTTTTGTAAATATAATTATAATGCTCGCTTTGGGAGGCATTGTAATATTTTCTCCTATGGTTGCAACGGATGTCGTATGCGAAACAAATATTTTTTCTACAACCAAACAATATAGCGAGACTTATAATATTGTCAAGATGCAAGACGGTGATTATTACAAAGTAGATAAGAAAAAAGATGGATGGAAACTATCTGTAAATCAGTATGATAATGCTACAAACACATACACAGCTAGAGAATATAATACAGAAAATGTATGGTACGGAACAACTGAAGATCAGCCGTATGTGGAAGTAGAGTTCTTAGAGAAAAAATATGAGGTTCCTTCGTGGTATACAATTGCATTTCTTGCCAGATCTCCAGAGCCAGAAAAAGCAATTCATAAAATAACGATTTATACGCCAAAAGAAAAGTGAAAGGATATATACTTATGGGAAAGAAAATTTTGAGAATCATAATACATATTATCACAATTGCATTGATATTGATTGAAAATTACCGGATTATTACGCCATGGAATGTCCATTCAGCAGCTATGTGGCTGAAATTATTTTGGATTGCAGGAATCTTCACCATTGGGGAAGGAATTGTATTGTTTACAATAAAGAGTGATATTGATGAAGAGGATGCTCATACAAAACGAAAAGGAGGACAGAAACGATGGTTGGATTGATTGTTTTTCTTTTTACTCTGCTGATTCCGAACAGGCAACCAAAAGATAATGAGGATAATTTATCTTTTATTCTACTTACATTTTCAATAATATTTGTAATGTTTTCTCCCGTAATTGCAACAATGACGGTTAGTGGAACGAACATTTTTTCTGCGACCAAACAATATAGTGAGACCTATCATATTGTTGGATTGCAGGATGGTACTTATTACAAGGTAGAGAAGCTTCCGCAACGGTATTTGCAAGAGAATGGATGGCATGTAACGATCAATCAGTGTGATGATACCACAAATACTTATACAGCTATGGAGTACGATACAAAAAATGTATGGTATGGCGTAGCAAAAGATCGACCGTCTATAGAACTGAATTATATGGAAAAGAACTATAATGTTCCTTTATGGTATAAAATTGCATTCTTCGCTGGGACACCAGATTCAGAAAAAAGAATTGAAAAGATGACGATTTATACACCAAAAGAAAAGTGAAAGGATATATACTTATGGGAAAGAAAATTTTGAGAATCATAATACATATTATCACAATTGCATTGATATTGATTGAAAATTACCGGATTATTACGCCATGGAATGTCCATTCAGCAGCTATGTGGCTGAAATTATTTTGGATTGCAGGAATCTTCACCATTGGGGAAGGAATTGTATTGTTTACAATAAAGCGTGACATTGATGAAGAAGACGCTCATACAAAACGAAATGAGCGAGTCAACAACCCCGTCTGAAATAAATTTCAGGCGGGGCTTATAAAAGATCTGATTTTTTATTGGATCTTAGTCCCGTCTTAGGTTTATTGATGGCGACGACCGCAAGGCCGTAAATGATTAGCCTCAGTGCAACGAAACCGGTCAGACCAGACACGGTGAATCATTAGCACTACGTTACCGGTAAAATTAGGCACTCCGGGATGCACCTCTAGTCCCAGACCCTGCGGTATCTTATTAAACATCTCTGAGGGTAAGAGAAGTGTGAGATACGCGAAACTACCGGATAACATTGGCGAAGAGGACCACCGATTCTGAGTAGGTGCTTGTACCGAAAGGATAGAGAACCTGTATGGGATACCTAGGATATCTGATACAGAAGGCGTAAGCCAAATTTCAGGAAGGAGGACAGCTTATGTCCGTTGCTGTGATTAGCAAAACTGGCATAGTACTCATGCCAACAAGTGAATACCGGGCACGTAAGCTGCTGGACTCCGGGAAAGCAATCATTTATGGATACCGTCCATTCACGATCCAGCTAACAGAAAGGGAAACCGGTGATGTTCAACCGGTTGAACTCTGTGTGGATACAGGATATATCCATATTGGAGTATCTGTAAAGTCAGAAAAGCACGAATATCTGGGATTACAGGTCGATACATTAACTGACGAGAAGGCAAAACACGATGACCGCCGGATGTACCGCAGGCAAAGACGAAACCGGAAGCGATACCGGAAGTCGCGGTTTGATAACCGGAAACGGAAATCTGGCTGGCTTGCCCCGTCACTGGAACATAAGAAAGAGATCAATCTGCAGATCATAACTGCTATCTGTGGAGTATATCCAATTGCAGACATCACGCTGGAGATGGGAAACTTTGATACGCAGGTTCTGAAAGCAAAGGAAGAAGGTAAGCAGATACCGCAAGGAACTGATTACCAACATGGAGAACGGTATGGAATTGCAACGCTCCGGGAAGCCGTCTTTACAAGGGATGGGTATAAATGCCAGTGCTGTGATCGAGGCATCAAAGATGGCGCAATCTTGCACGCTCATCATATCCAGTATCGGAGTCAGGGTGGAACCAACCGGATGTCCAATCTGATCACGGTATGTGAAAAGTGCCATACACCAGCCAATCATAAACCGGGTGGAAAACTGTATGGTTGGAAGCCGAAAATTGCTTCGTTCAAGGACGCAACTTACATGACAGCAGTCCGGTGGCAACTGTATCGTAAAGTGAAAGAGATGTTCCCGGGGATCCATGTCAAAATTACCTATGGAGCAGAAACCAAGGAACGCCGTAGAATCCTGGATATCAAAAATCCCATGTGAACGATGCGTTCGTAATGGGACAGTTCCATCCAAAGCACCGGTCATTACCGGTACTTTATAAGAAGAAACGGCGGAATAACCGGTGTCTGGAGAAGTTCTATGATGCGAAATACATCGACAGCCGGAATGGGAAGACACGTTCCGGGCAGGAACTGTTTAATGGCAGAATCAGCCGGAACCATAAGAAGGATTCCGAGAATCTGCACCGATACCGAAAGAAAAAGGTGTCACGGGGTAAGCGAAATATTCGCGTACAGCGTTACAAGATCCAGCCTCATGATATCGTCTTATTTGACGGAAAGAAATATGAGACAACCGGATGCCATAACAAGGGAACCAGAGCGATCCTGCTACCGGAGAAGAAGTCGAAATCCGTGGAGAAACTCACAATTTATAAGTATGCAGGTGGATACTATCCATCGAAGTTTGCTTAGAAGGGAGGAATGCGCAAAATAATGAAATCAGCTTCAAAATTGTAAAAATGCAATATGTACAGAGTGATGGAGAAACTTACGTGTACTTAGTAAGTGAAAACAATGACATCTACAAATGTCTTTTTACCGACAACGAAAAGATCCTTCTTGTAAATGTTGGTGACACAGTAACAGGAGTAGTTGAAGACGGATTCTTAAAATTAAAATAATTCTTTCGAGAAACGGTAACGTTGTCCGTAGGCGAATGTGCTCTTTCGTGGTATGCTTAACAAAAATATTGTTAAGAGGTGCAGAATGTGACAAACTTAGAAAAGATGAAAGAAAATTTGATCAATCAGATTAATGAGTTAGATGCATCAGAGTTTGAAAAACTGATTGAAATTTTGCGGGGTGATTATCCTGTTACTGGATGTCCGGTGGATTTATCCAAAATGTTTTCCTGTGATGAATGCCGGGAAACATATGGTAATTGTCCGGAAGAAAAAGATGATTGTTCGAAAAGATTCATATTGTATGCAGAAAGTGTCCTGTAAAAAACAGGGCATTTTCTTTTTACCTTATAATAAAGAAAAAGACGAAAGGAAGATACAGGTGAAAACGAAAGAAACACTTGAAATTGAAGATCGACTTCGTGAGATGTGCCGGAGGAAACGGCTATATGGCTGTGAAGAAGTTACCGTCGGATTTTACAATTCTGGACATGGCAACGAGATCTGTGATTTCATGACGATGGACAGCAAGGGAATCGTCAAATGCTATGAAATCAAAGTCACACTTGCGGATTTAAGGTCTCACGCAAAAAAGAGCTGGTATGGTCATTACAATTATCTTGTAGTATCACCGGATTTATACAAAAAGATAGATGAATGGGAATGTGAAATTCCTGCGGATATCGGAATCATTGTTCACTACACAAGTGAAATGGAATCTGTCCGACGCGCAAAGAAAAGGGAGCTTTCTACGGAAGAAGAGATTATGGTTAAAGAGAGTCTGATTCGCAGCATGTATTACAAGATGGACAAATACTACCGGATCGCGGACGGAAGTCTTTTAAAAGAAGCGAAAAAGGTGCTGAAATCATGGAAAACTGCATACGAAAGAGAACATCAAAAATATTTGGATTTGTATGAGAAGTTTGCTGCAATGAGGCGGAAAGTAAGACGATACAAGAAAGAGAAGGGCATTGATATCATGGAAAATGAGTAATTCCATATTCTTTATATACCATAATGGAAAGGAGTTTTGGAAATATGCAAGATATGGAACAACTAAAAATCATGATCTACAAAGAATTCAGAAGACGGCAGGCAAATGATGATTTTGAGCCACCGTGGAATGGACCTGAAGTTCTGCGACAATGTACAACGGATATATTGGCAAAAGAGGCAAAATATAGTACGGTAAATGCCAGTATCTTATATCATGACCTTTTGCATTTGTATTATCAGGAAGTACAGGATCCGATGTCACGGGAGGTAAGCGAGTGGAGAGAAAAATGCAAAAACGATTAAGAAGAATATTGTGTGTGGTCGGATTGTCATTGTGTATTCTACCAGGATGTTCTTCTGAAAAGGCGAAAGGAACCGAAGTTATTAGCCCGAATGAGCAGGCAGAAAAAGCACCGGAATATTTCTGGGTAAAAGATTTTTCAAATGCTGTAGTCAATGATGATGAAAAAGAAATCAAATCGGTATTAGGCAAAGAGTTGGCCGGTGAAAAAGAGATTGATGATCAGATCCAGAAGCTCTGTAATTACGTTCCGAATAATATTGAGTATGTGGACTACAGCCGGTTGGATCAACCACAATTAAATGGAGAGAAGCAAAGCATTATGTTGATTAACTTTCATACAGTAGACGGTATAAAGTATCAGGTCCATGTGAATTATGAAAAAGATGGTAAAGACATTGTAGTGCAGAAGATCGAAACATATAGTCCTGTGGAGGATGGTGGAACAGTTGGATGCGATACTGCGTAGCAAATATAGTCGTTTTTTATCCTGAAAAATACGTAGTTTTGTAATTTTGCTACAATGGGAAACAAACAACGGAAAGGATGGACAAGAATGACAGTAGGTGAGTTTTGCAGAACCAAAACACAGGCAAAAGAATTATGCGTCATCAGACAGGACGGGTGGATTGTAGCAAGCGCATGGATCGATTACGAAGATTTGTTTGCGATTGCACCGCGCGTTAGAGAAAAAGAAGTTAAGTCGGATGAGTGGGGAACATTGGACGCTGTAACTGAACATGGAGATCCAGTCAGTGTTCCGTGCCACTATAGTGATTGTTAAGAGAAGGAGGTTTGTTTATGGAAAAGAAAACAAATATAGTACAATTCACAACAACACCGGGAAAAACTGTACTTGAACGCTTCAAAAATTACATTAAAAGAAATGACACGTCTGAGGGTATGTTGGAAATTCTAAGCATCGAAAATGCCCGCGCAATTGGGCTTAACGGTGTGGAAGGTGATTCTGTATTTGAAAAATATGCGGAAGAGTATGCAGAATTTTTTGATTATTTTACTTCTCATCACATGAACGAAGAAATGGAAGATCGATTTATGGAAAACTGGGGCAATTATCCATATGTACTTCGATTTGCTGCGGCATGCAAAGATTACATCGAAAATGAACGAATGGAAGATCTCATTCGCGGATTAAATAAGAAACAATTGAGCGAAGTGGAATCTTTATGCGAAAAAATCTTTTCGATTCGCAAACATAGACTCATAGTAGTAATCTGTCCTGAAAGCGGAGACAGGTACACATTAGAGCTACCTGCAACTATTCGAAAAAAAGAGTTGGACGGTTATCGACATGGATTAAAACGGCTCTGCGCAATTGTGATTAAAAATGGAATCATGTTTGTGAGGGCATACGAAAAAAATCCTAAAAATATGTCTGATCCTCATGATATTTTCGCTGTAAAATCAGACGATTCTGGAAATTGGGTTTCTGTTTCTAAGGAGGAACTTTTATTTTGCCATACAAAGACACCTGCCGGAATGATTGAACCTGAATTAAATGCAACTTACACAGAAATTGTAAAATAATGGTGTTATGTTCTCAATTGATCTGTTTTCCGCCCTAGCTTGAGAATGATGTAGTAGCATCATAAATTCAAAAAAAAGATTTAATCGTAATCGCCACGTTGAGTAGCCCCGCAGTGTGCGGAAAAGAAAAGAGATTCCGAAAAAGGGGTCTCTTCTCTTTTGTTTCATGTCAGACATTTTCCATCCTAGAAAATGATCTCTTATACGCCCATGGTACAATATGTATAACAGTTAAGCAAAGGAGTCATTATGAAAAACTATCAGAAATCAGATTTCAAAAAAGGACAAAAAATATATTTATATGTAACTGGCAACGAAGCCAGGAGAACAAAACCTGGAATTGAAAACAGGATTCGGGAAGCTGTTGTAAAGACTGTTGGTAGAAAATACATCACGGTTGGATATCCAGATAGACAGTATTTTGAAGCTAAATTCGAAATCGAAAACGATTTTCGGCAGTTTTATGAAATTGGCACGATTAATTTTGTTTTGTACTTAACAAAAGAAGAAATTTATGAAGATCTTAGGATTGGACAGTTGCAGAAGTATATCCGGGATGAAATTCGTACAGACTCAGTGATGTCGAAGATTACAAAAGAAGATCTCGAAAAAATCGCTGATATTGTCAGTAAATACACAACGAAAGAAAAGCCAAATCTTGACTTTTCGCATAAAACCATGTAATGTACCAGATATATCTGGAGAAAGAATCTTTTTCAGGAGAAACAAAGTGTTCTTTGCAAAAAGGACAACTATTACCTGTTATAAAATCACTTATATAGGCGCCGTGTTCAAGATTACAAACAGGGCAAATAAATCTAAACCATTCCGAGGCATTATTGATAGATGTAATTCCATACTCTTTAAATGGTGTTGTAAGTGAATTGCTTGAAGATTTAGAAAAGCTTTCATCGAGTGAACAGAAGAAGATTCTTAAAGCTGTTAAAATCCTGATAGAATAAATTTTGAATGTAAGAAAATAATATTGTGTCGAAGATAAGAGCTTCATCAATAGAGATATTGGTAATGAGGCTTTTGGATATATAAGGAAAAAAGAGTATTAACAAAGTATACGGTTTGTTTATTGAAAGACATTAGAGGCTGTAAAATGACACCTCTAATGTTTTCAATAAAAAATCTTTATTCGATATTTTGACCATCAACTATGGAGAAGTAACGTATTTTTTTTGAATTTATACTTGTTTGGAATTTCATTTTAATTTTATGAGTAACGATTACATCTCCTTTTTTTAATTCGAGAAATGCTGTTGCCGAATCTCCATTTTTTTCTTTAGTAACAATTACTTCTGTAATATAATAAGAATCGTATTTTTGTAATATACGAATAGGAATATATTCAAAAGTATTTCTAAACGATTTATAAATTTCAAAATTAGTGAAATATTTTTCCAATCGGTTTTCTAGGGTAGCATTATATGTTCCTGTTAAAATAGCATTCTGATAACTTTTTTGAATTTCTGTATCATCTGTAAACCATTCCGTAATAAATTTTTTTATATTATATTCTTCGTAAAAAAAATTGTAAAATATGGAAGTTGAACATGCTATTAAAAGTAATAATAGAACAATTCTTTTTTTAATGAACATATTGATTTATTCAATTACAATCTTCTGAAACTGAAAGACTGTAAGAACCTGGGTATCTGAAATAGAAACTCTGGAAAAAAGGATCTGTGCTCAGATTACCACTATTGTAATATAATTTATCTACTCGCATAGAAGAATAGGAATTTGTTATTGTCATTCGGCTAGTGCTTGAATAACCGTATTTGCCTAATTTTCCGACAGCGACAGGGTCATATTCGCATCCAATTACGTCACCGCAATATTGGCATACCCACAAATTAGCAGCTACCATAACACGAGTATTCCCTATATATATATCGACCAGACCTTGCGGACGCATTTGATGTTTACCACTATAAGCAGGACATGGGACATATGCTTGGTTTAGGTTTTTACTTGTGTCAGCAGCTGATACATTCATTTGTAATGCTAAGATTAAAATCATTAGAATCCCGATATTTTGATACATCTTTTTCATAACAATACTCCTTTCTTTTATAAATTTATTCCAAACAAAAGTATATAAAGTGTATTCTTATATTATAATATATCTGAAAAAAAGTCAATGATAATATAAAAAACTGATATTTAATTTTTAAAAAATAAATATTCTGATATTAAAAACCGAATATAGTATAGATATTTGAAACAATTTGTTAATAGTATAGCGAGCAGTGTTAGCTGAGAAAAATTTGAAGTAAAATGAACAGATTATTCGAATTCTATAATAGCATATTATGTGTTTTATGAAACAGGATGATGTTTTTGGAACCTAGTTCCATTCTTACACATAATGTGTTTTAAAGAATATGAAGATCTTAGATTTATAATGTACATTTCTGTTTGCAATATATATACGATAGCGTGAAGAATGTGGTGGAAAATATACAAAATAAATTTGTTTTCAAATTGTATGTTTTTCGGATAATGTATATTTTTCATAAATGTACAAAACATCAATTATCCTTGCAGTTATAACGTTTCTTGCTGTTTCTTAATAATGTACAAAAATTTTAAGTTTTAATTTTTTGAACATTTTAACCCAAAAAAAAATGAGTAATTCAGTATAGGGATCTCGTCATGAGTTCCTTATATTTTTGTGCTTTCGTATATAATCGCGTTTTGGAACCTGGTTCCAAAATACATACCAAATATACAAATACTTCTTATCCAAAGTATGTATTCATTAGATTTTTGTCGAAATTCATAATAGTTGACAAAACCATTATAAATGAATATACTGGAAAAATTGGATCGATATATAGATAAGTTCTTGATATCAAAACAAAAATTGGAGGAAAGATAATGGAAAAATACATGAATCTGCCAGAAGAAAAAAGCTATACAGCAGAAGATGTTGTTGCCGACTATAAGGTATATGGTGACAAAAAATCTGTGGCAAAAAGATATAACTTGCCAGTTAGTGAAATCACAAAAATTTTAAAGGAAGCAGGTGTATAAGATGCGACAGATGGAATTTAAAATGGAGCGTCCGGGGCTTGTAGAACCGGGTCAGGAAGTCGAAGTAACAGAAGGAAAAGTAGCTGCGTATTTTTATTATACGATTGAACCGGCGGTTGCGATGAGTGCAAATTACCGTTCCTGGGAACGGCTGAAAAGCGAAAAGGGCACGGTAATTGATGTAAAAGAAACAGACCGCGGATATTATGTAGTGTGTGAATTTGATGAAGAAGGATAAAAAAAGTCGGGAGTAACATCCCGGCTTTTTTATGAGAAAAATTTTTTAATCAGTTCTGGTCCGATGTTTGTCATAATTGTTCGGAATAAAATCTGCTCAGGATATTTTTCTCTTTTGATATGACATGCATTACAAAAATTATCAATATTATCCTGGAATTTTACCTGTTTCAGATTGCATCCGACCATATGAATCCCCTCTTTACCATTCCTATCTTTGATTTTCCAAAAGAAAGCGTCTGTAATCTCATAATCTCTACGATATACTTTATCCGGCATTTTGAGGAGCCATCGTTCTCCAGTCAGTTCAACATCTGGAAGCTGTTCTTCAGACGGTTTGATAAATTCATCCGAATACAGATAATATGCATGGATGATCATCGGCATTCCCATCTGCTGCATCAGTTGCACCGTTTGCCCTCCTCCTGGAATCGCATTAATAGCTTTACGAATATCGCTCGCTACACAGATACGTGCAATGGTTCCGTCTTCCGCATTCTTTCCTTCGATTCGATTCTTTGGAACTCTTGGCTCAAAATGATCAACAAGATCAAAAGAACAATGGACCATACAATTTTTCTTCATTTATATTTCCTCCTGTTGTATTTGATTTCAAGGAAAATATGACAGAAATGAAAATCTGAATTTATTTCCATATTTATCATGAATGTTTTTATAAAATAGGAGGAAAGATTACTATGAACAAATTGACACTTAATGAGCGAATTGAAGATCTGCAGTTTAAACTGATGTACGCCAGAATGTTTTTTGGACCACAAGCAGTTGCATCTCAGATTGAGGAACTGGATAAGTTGAAACATATCCGGAAGCTGTGGCAGGAATTTGGCGCGATCCCTATGGATCCGGATACAGAATGTCTGGAAGAGGAATGGCACGGATTTCCGGCTGAGACAAACCGAGAAGATATTTGGCATTGGTTTGAGAAAGAATTTCGAATTTCTGTTACAGAACTGATGTATGACTCACCTAGAAGACCAGTTACGATCAATGATATGATCCAGTATGGCTATACCTGGCTTGGAATGGTTCCAATGCATGTAAAACAGGCAAGAAGATTTTTCGACTCCGGTAAATATTGTGTTTTCCGTTTATATCCGGACGGGACGGAAGCAGAAGTATTTTATCCAGATGAGCTTACAGATGATTTCATTTATGGAGTGGAATACAATCAGAACAACGTGTACGAATGGCTTTTTGCAGTTCTTCCGAAGGAAGGATTAAATATCTGGACAAATGGAAAATGTATCTGTTGCAGAAACGAAAAGTTACGTTACCAACTGGCAAAACTTTTCGACGATAAGGGCTATTATTTGGAATACGGATACCAGAAAATGGGTTCTGACTGTCAGAACTGTATTTGTGGATATCTTCCGAACAATACATATTATTGGATTCGAGCCTGGAAAGAATAAGTGTTTTTGAGAAGGAGATTCCCTTGCGGAGTCTCTTTTTCTTGCCCCAAAAAACATATGTGCTACCATATTTGCAAATAATATTAATTAGATACGATTTTTTCGCCCTAGAAAAATCACTGTTTAAGGAAAATGCTATACTGCATATATCACAGAGGAGCAGGCAACCCGTTAACGATTAACATCTCTTCGATTCAGTATACAACAAATTTGCTCCCCTGTGAAAACAAGATGACGCTGGGCATATTGTTAACTCCCAATTATATATTTCGCGCGGATCCGGACTTTTGTAGTCCGGATTTTGCGCTTTTTGAACGGGTTCAATTCCCTTTTCAATTTTATTTTTCTTTTCCTTTCATATTGAATTTGTAAATCGTATATAATAGGAGGAAAAGAATATGAACGAAACAACAGATTATAAGAAACTGGTAACTGCCTATATGGTTAATACATATAGTCGCATGTGCTCATTGCGGAAATATCATAATGTAATAGCGAAAAGTACGGATTTCAATTTGGATATTTTTTTAGAAAAAATGTTTCAGAATCACTGGGCAGATGATTTTGTTGATTCCAAATATGATGGTAACAAGTCTGCCGCATGGAATAGTTCCGTAATCGAATTATTTTTGGCAGATAAACTAAGTAAAGAACCAGCAGAATTTCTGACATTTGCACAGGATGATTTTCGGGATTTTTTGGATTATTACTCTGACTTTATCATTTTATGGATGCATTACAATGATCAGGGCCTTATTCCAGATTCGGTTAATTTTGACATGGTAAAGAACGACCTTGCAGAACTTTGCAGTTCATTGTCAAAAGACATTAAGGAAAATGATGCTTATGACGAATATCATGAAAAAGCGGATCAAATGTTTAAGGATTATATGAACCGCAATGGCTGGATGAAGGAAGCACTGAATTCTGATACTGTTTTTTACCATGGAAAATGGTATATTGCTGACCTGGAAAATGCAGTAGAAGGCCTGCAGGAAGATGGTATTGTCCCTAAAAATTGTAACATCGATTACAGGGATCTGGCAAAATATGTGAAGCAGCAGGTGTTCACTGACCATACAGATGAAAACGAAAGAATTCGTAATGCGGTAGAAAACTATGTAGAGCAGCATGATCCATTTCACCTTACAAAACAGGAAATTAACTTGTTTACTGGAATTGTAACCGAAACTATGAACGGAAGTATTACAGGTAATTCTATGTATCAGTGTTTCCTAAAGGCACATGGTTGGAAGTCACTCACGGTGGAGCAGATTGTTGAAATACTCATCAGGTCAGCCCGATTCGATGAGGATTCCTTCATTGAAGAGAATCTGGTTGGACCAAGGCTTGAAATCTGGCGCAGGATCAATGATTATGCCAAAATCAGTGTCGTGTAAACGTTCGTTTGAAAGAGATTCCCTTGCGGAGTCTCTTTTAATTTTGTTTACTTTTTCTCCCATATTATATCTGAAATTTATATAATAGGAGGAAAAATAATATGGAAACAAACAAATTACAAACAATCAAAAACATTGAGGTATCCCTGATGACAAAATTTATGATGCAGGATCCGGAATGTATCCCGGAAAAATACCACGGCAGCCTTGATGAATTTTTGAGTGATATCAGGAAAAATAAATGGGCAGAATTGTTCCTGAATATGTATCCAGACAAAGTGAGCAATAATAATTACTGGTTTGAACTGCAGGAATTTTTTACAGAAAAAATGTCTTCCATGCTTGAGAAACAAGAGAAATCAAAGTCATTCGTATCCTTTACAACAGAAGAAGAGTTTATGGATTTCTTGGACGATTATTCAATATTTGTTTCTTTGTGGGAGAAGTATAAGGCGAAAGGACTTATCGCACCTTCTGCAGCCAGTCTAAGAAGTGTTAGAGGAGAACTTGTATTTCTTTCCAAGAAGCTTGCCGAAAAAGTAAATGATTCTAATGAAGAAATGGATAAGTATGATCAGAATGCTGAAAATATCTTTCGTGATTATTTAAAACAAAAGGATTGGTTACTCGAAAAAGATGATCCGTCTTATTGTTTTGCAAAACAGGAATGGCATATTACGGATATTGTTGAAGCAGTGGATTTATTGAAACCGGGAACATATAACGTACCAGAAAACTGCAAAGATCTTGTGTTCGATTACGAGGATGTATCCAATTACATTTCGGAACACACCTTCAATCGTTCACATGAAGAAAATATTGAAGTGATTTATGAATCACTGAAGCAATATCTCGGAACACATAAGGTCCTGTCTGTAGGTGAAGCTGGAGTTAGATTCCTTTATCAGATTGTAATGTGCAAGGATGTAAACAGTCAAAACGGATTGTACAAGTTTTTCCTTGAAATGCATCATATAGATCACTTATCTTTAAATCAGCTGATGATCATTTTAGACAGACATGCGGATTTTTGTTATTTGAATTGTATGAATACGATTAAGAAATTGTCTGAAATCAAAATATCTGTCAAGGAGGATAACTAACATGGAAATAATTCCCAATAAAGGGTATTATGTTGGCCGTTTCAACGAAAAAGACATCAGGGCCGGCTTAGATAAAAAAGCTGTAGAAAAAGCGAAGGAAGAAACTGGTTTGAACTATACAAATCAAGAAATTGTGTACAAGAACCAAAAGCCAATTGCAATTAAACTATATGTGTGTGATTTGGAACATATGCTTCTGTAAAAATGTGTGTAAAAATGGAGATTCCCTTGTGGAGTCTCCGTTTTTTTATACAGATTATTTCATCAGAGATAAAATTCCATATTATCATTACCAGCGTGAAATGAAAGTCAAGTTACCCACCGCTTAGATCTCTGATGAGATCTTGAAGCGGGGGCTTGAAAAAGCCATTTGACTAGCCTCAGTGATTTTGGTAAGTCTGTGCCGGCTCGCCGGATACAGATACTGTCAGATGAACTACGTTATGAGTGTCATGATACCATCCTGTGAACCCTAGCAGGAAGCGGTATCCAGGCAACCGATCGTGGTGTGGGAACCCACACGGACCTGAGAAATCAAGCCTCATGACATTGGCGAAGGGACCTTACGCGGGCACGCGGCAGGGACGGTTTCGTTCCCTGTGTAATGCAATAACATAAAGGAGGCGCTTATGAGCGTACTTGTAATCGGGCAAAATGGAAGGGCGTTAATGCCAACCACCACAAGAAAAGCCCGGATCTTACTGAAAGAGAATAAAGCTTCTGTCGTATGCAGACATCCATTCACAATCCATTTGTGGTATAAAACGGGATGTGCAACACAGGAAGGAAGTATTGGTATTGATACAGGCTCACAGCATATCGGAGTTGGAGTTACCTGCAGGAACAAAGTAATCCTCAAAGATGAACATGAATTACGTTCTTCTATGGAGAAGCGTTCCCTAATGGAAACAAGAGCAACCATGCGCCGTGGACGCAGATACCGTAAGGTGCGGTACCGGAAGCCAAAGTGGAGACATCATACAAAACGAATGTATTTCGAGAAGGCGAATCGGAAAGGCCAGCACTGGAGAAAAGTAAAAACAACCACACAGTCGCCAAGACCGGAAAGATGGCTACCGCCGTCACTGCAGTCAAAATGTGACCACCATTTTCGCATCATTGACCGGTATTTAAAATACCTGCCGGATTCAATCACGAAGAATTTAGTGATCGAGGTAGGACGTTTTGATATGGCGCACATGAATGACCCGACGATCCATGGTGAAATGTACCAGCGTGGTCCGATGTATGATACAGAGAACCTGAGAGCGTACATTTTCGCAAGGGATGGATATAAATGTGCTTGTTGTAAGGCAAAGGCAGGATCTATTCGAAAGAAAGATGGGACATCCGTGAAACTGGTTGCCCACCATATCCAGTTCCGCAGTCGCGGAGCTACGGACAATCCAAAATATATGATCAGCGTATGCGATCACTGCCATACGACAAAGGCACACCAGCTTGGTGGAATCCTGTATTCCTGGATGGAAACCAACAAAAAGGTTACTCGCGGATTAAGGGATGCGACATTTATGAACATCCTGCGGAGACGATTATTCGACGGATATCCACAGGCAGCATTTACATATGGGAATATAACAGCGGTTGACCGGAAACGTTTACTGCTTCCAAAGAGCCATGCAAATGATGCTGTTGCAATCTCCTTGTTTGGGAAAGATGTTTCTGTCATCAATGCCACTTGCCAGACGTTACGTTATAAGCAGGTGCGAAAATCCAAACGTTCTCTGCATGAAGCAACACCAAGGAAAGGACGGAAGGAACCAAATACAAAAGCGATTCGTAATAAGAAGAACACAACCCATGTAAATGGATTTAAGCTGTGGGATAGTGTGCTTGTAAATGGACAGAAACTATTTATTTGCGGTTTCACAGGCTCTAGTGCATATCTGGTTGACCAGGATGGACATTATGTATCGCCTCCTGGGAAAACATACAAACAGTGGACATTATCGAAGTTGAGCCGGTTGCATCCAAATGGTAACTGGCTGATGGCGTAAAAAGCGATTCATCCCACCACCTATGGAGGTGGGGGACTTCTCGCTAGTTGAGTTAAGAAAGGAAAATCAAAAAATGAGTAAAAAGAAAATTTTTATTCCTGCATTACTGGCAGGAGGCGCGGCAGTTGCTGCTTATATGTTCGCAAAAAACAATGAACTAACGGAAGAGACAGCAGAAGATGGCTATGTATTTGATAATGGAAAACATTGCGCTGTTTACAGGGAACGCGGCCCGGTGAATGTAACAATGATTGGCGGAATACATACAGGTAAGACAGATCTTGTTTGTGACAACATTCTGAGTGCAAATAAGTCCTGCGTGGTATTTGACAAGAATGGCGAAAAATATCGCAACCTGAAAGATACTCTGAAAAACAGTGGTTTTGCAGTTGGTAGAATCAATCTCATGAAAGAACATGCAAATGTATATAATCCGATATCGTTCCTGGAAGATGATATGGATGTGATTACATTTGTCAGATATCTTATGGATATTCATCTGGATGGAGAAACTGATTTTTTAAGAAAAGCAGAAGAAATGTTTCTTTCTGCCTGTGTCCATTACCTGATGCAATATAAGGAAGATGCAGATATCCATATGTTGTATGACATGATTCCGGCAGTGGAAAACGAAGGTGATTATTTGGTAGATGATGACGCACTTACAAAAACGACACAGCTATTTTCGGTACTGGATGAGACTTCTTCAGCAAAGAGGTATTACAAAGCATTTCTGCAGGCCGCCGGATTAATGATCAACGAAACACTGGTAAAATGTAAGGAACGTTTAAATATGCTGTTACCGCTTGACGGGGATTATGAAGACGAATCAGGAATCGTGGATCTCCGCGATAAAAAGGAGGCGATCTTTGTAACATTTCCGGCTGGAGAATATTACACGCCTGCTCATGAATTTTATGTAAAAAGCTTCATGACACATTTATTTAAGACATTAACCAATGTGAATGCTGAAAAATTACAGGATTCAAATCCGGTCTGTATTTTCGTTGACGATTATGAATATGTGAAAAATACGGACATGTTTGTAGGAACAGCGAGTATCCTTAAAAAGTATCGCGTAAGTTTGTTTGTCACGTTAAGTAATGTGCTACTGAAGGACGCAGATGATGTAATATCCCTGTTGTCTTGCAGTAACGCATGTGTCTATCTCGGCGGATGCAGGGATTCTTATGCAGAACATTTTCTTGCGAAATATTTCGATACAGATTGTCTTATCGATGCAATCAAGATTAAATACGTTGATTAATTGGAAAAGGGATTCCGGGAAAGCTGGAGTCTCTTTTTTTTGAGGATAAATGTTTTTCCTTCTTTATTTCATATTTAAAATGAAATTTATAAAATAGGAGGAAAAAGAATATGGAAACAAGAAAAGAAATACTTACAGAGGATACAGTGAATTGCATTGATGAACTCATGGTGGAGGAGAACCACGTAAATGCAGTATATGAGATCTGGATCCCAGCAGATGAATACTTTGGTATTGAGCTTGATGAATATGGGGACACGACGGTTGATTTCTATACGAACTGGTATCCGGAAGACAACCATTTGGAAGCGTATTATATTCTTCGGAATGATGCTGTAGAAAAGAAAGTTGAATGGACCTTAAATGCGTATGAGGAATCCCTTTTACTTTGGAAAATGGAAAAACATTGTCAGGAAATGTATCAAAAAGCGTTATTATCTATTTTTATCGAAGGATTATTATCTGAAAAGAGTCCTTTGAATGTAAGGAAACAGCTTCTTGAGGAAGATCTGGTAAATTGTATCGATAATCTTCTGGTAGAAAAGGATCATGTACGTGCATCCTATGAAATCTTAATTCCTGCAGATGAATATTTTTGCATTGATTTTGATAAGTATGGTGACGATGCCACAGTTGACTTTTATACAGACTGGTATCCGAAAGATAACCGAATTGAAGCGTATTACATTGTCCGGGATAAGAATATGGAGAAAAAGGTCATGTGGGGCTTAAATGCATACGAGACAGCATTACTAATCTGGAAGATGCAGAAATATAGTCAGGAATTGTATCAGAAAGACTTGAAAAATGTTTTTGTAAACGGCACAGAACAAAAAGAATACCAGCATATTCTGATTTGCATCCATTCCCCATTTTTCCGAGATACACAGATTCTGTCTGGAAAATTTGATGATGACGAGGCCATTAATAATTTGGCGTGGAATGATTATACCGGTGGCAAGCTGTTAGTTTATCAGGAAAATTCTCCACTCGGTATTTTCAAAGAAGAAGCAGAACGGCATGTGGAAGAATATCTGAAAAAATACTGGTCCGGATATGACCGGAAGATCTTTGATGTTTCCTATCTGTAAGACAAAAAAGAGATTCCCTGGTGGAGTCTCTTTTCTTCTGTAAAAATACACGGAATGCCTGATTTGCTATAATTCAGTCATACTATTTACAGGAGGTGAAAATAATGCATATTATACTTTTCGCTGCAATTTGTGAACTTGTTGCAGGAATTATCCTTCAGAATATTGGGCAAAAAAGGTCATATCAGCTTGTGAACATAAAAATGCAGAATCGATAAGTAAGGGGGTTAGAATTGTCTCAATTGGCAAAGGACTAACATTTACTGCATTTATTTTCTTCTTATTTGTTCTGTTTGTGAATCTGGTTTCGCTGGAATCTTTTTTTTGATTTTATATTTCATCCATATTGTTTTTGAAACTTATATTATAGGAGGATTGAGAATGATGTATGTGCATCATAAGTTCAATTAAAGATTTAATCGTAATCGCCACGTTGAGTGACTCCGCAGCGTGCGGAATAAAAGAGAGACTTCTTTGCGGAGTCTCTTTTTCAATGTTAATTTTATTTTCAACCATATTGTTTTTGAAACTTATATTTAATAGGAGGAAAACAAATATGAAAGACATGGAAAAATTAGTCAACAAACTCAACGAGGCAGCGAAAAATTATTATTCTGAGTCAGAAATAACGAAGATGAGCGATCATGAATATGATCGGCTTTATGATGAATTAGTTGCTATGGAGAAAGAAACAGGTGTTGTACTGCCAGACAGTCCTACATTAAGAGTGGGATATGCAGTTGTATCCGGACTTAAAAAAATTACACATAAGTACCCTGCATTATCTCTGGATAAGACGAAAGATCCGCAGGTATTGGTCAAATGGGCAGATGAAAAAGAAACCGTCCTTAGCTGGAAAGAAGATGGACTTACGCTGGTGGCTACATACTTAGATGGAGAATTAGAATCGGCGGTTACAAGAGGAAATGGATATATTGGAGAGGATGTTACACATAACGCTCCGTATATTTCCGGACTGCCACAGAAAATTCCATTCAAAGAAGAACTGGTTGTGCGAGGCGAAGTTCTGATCAGCTACAAAGATTTCGAAACAATCAATGAATCTGGTGAATATGCTAATCCACGTAACCTGGCAGCATCTTCTTTACGAGCATATGATTCTTATGTGGCATCAAAGAGACATCTGCATTTCAAAGCTTTCAGCATCGGCAGCAAATGTGAAGAATCCTTATACGATGCACAGCTGAAATGGTTGGCTGACATGGGATTCGGCGTTGTAAATTTTGTTGTTATCGAAAATCCAGAAGATATCCCAACAGAAATTAAATACTTTGAATCACTGATTCCGGATGAAAAGGATCCGACTGATGGATTAGTTCTTGCGTATCGTGACCGGGAATACGGTATTTCCCTTGGAACTACTGGAAAATTTCCAAAACATTCAATTGCATTTAAATGGAAGGATGACACCAAAGAAACAGCACTGAAAGACATTGAATGGTCTGCATCAAGAACTGGCCTGATCAATCCGGTAGCTGTATTTGAACCAGTTGACCTGGAAGGAACAGAAGTGAAACGCGCAAGCATTCACAATCTCAGATATTTACAGGATCTGCAGCTGGGATACGGTGATACGATCACTGTTTATAAGGCAAACATGATCATTCCGCAGATTGAGGAAAACACTACTCGAAACGGTGATCTGATTCCGATTCCTACACATTGTCCTGTATGTGGAAGCCCAACCGAACGAAGATCCGGGAAAGATACGGAAGCACTTTATTGCACAAATCCTGACTGTGCTGCAAAACATGTCGGCAAATATGTACGCATGGTGGAACGGGATGCTCTGAATGTAGTCGGGGTATCAAAATCCGCCATCGAAAAATTCGTCGAAAGAGGATTTCTTACACACCTCAAAGATCTGTATCATTTGGATGAATATAAAGATGAAATCATCGAAATGGATGGATTCGGTCAAAAGTCTTATGATAAAATGATTCAGGCAATTGAAGTAAGCCGGGATACAACATTCAAACAGTTCTTTTATGCACTCGGAATCCCTGGGATTGGTCATGATGTGGCAAAGATCCTGGAAAAATATTTCAGTAAAAAAGAGGGCAAAGAAAAAACAGATCTTTTATATACCATCGCAGTAGAAAGTGACGCTATTTCCATCCTGACAGCCTTGGATGGTATTGGATGGACCACAGCAGCCACACTTTCCGATTGGATTTATAATCATGTGGATGAGTATTTTGACCTGAAGAAAGAACTGAATATCATGGATGATGTAGTAGCAAGCACAGATTCCCCTAAACAGGATTTGGCAGGCAGAACGTTTGTAATTACCGGAAGTCTGGAGCTGTATGCGAATCGGAACGAACTCAAAAAAGAAATTGAAAGCCGCGGAGGAAAGGTTTCTGGAAGCGTATCAAAGAAGACATCCTATCTGATCAGCAATGAGGATAGTGGTTCCTCGAAGAGCTCGAAGAGTTTGAAGGCAAAAGAACTTGGCGTTCTTGTAATCACAGAAACAGAATACAAAACTATGTTTTCATAAGAACTAATAAAAGAGATTCCCATTGCGGAGTCTCTTTTTTTATGAACTTAATTTTCAATTTTTCCCATATTGTATGCGAAATCATAAATATAATAGGAGGAAAGTATGAATAACAAAATCGAAAAGCTAAATTTACATGAGCACAACAAAATTGCTTACGAAAAAGTGAAAACGTTTTTTCAGGTGAATAACAGATGTTGTGTAATTCATCCGACGGGAACCGGAAAATCTTTTATCAGTCTTGCACTGATAGCAGATCACTTAGACGATAATATCCTGTATGTTACATCCTACGCCAAAGATCTGCAGCAGTTCGAGTCAAAAATGAACGAATATCTTGGCGACTGTGAAAACGTAGATACCTGCTTATATTCTGGATTACAGCGGATACCTTATAAAGTTTACACGTACATTATCCTGAATGAAATGCACCGGGCCGGGGCCGCAGAATGGGAGAGATTTTTAAAGGCTCTTTTGAAACAGCTTCCAGATGCCAAGATTCTCGGATTAACGGCTACACCGATCCGCTATCTTGATGATAACCGGAATATGGCTGAAGAATTGTTTGATGGAAATATTGCTTCAGAGATTACGCTTCAAGATGCGATCTTACAAGGACTCCTTCCGGTTCCGCATTACATCACGGGTGTGTTTTCTTATGAGGAAGATATCCGAAAAGCAGAACAAAAACTTTTAGATAATAAGGAAAAGAAGGAATATACAAAAGCAAAATGTATTCTGGAACAGGCAAAAAGGAATCTGGAATTATCCAAAGGAATTGACCAGATTTTCCGTGAAAAAATGGAAAAACCACATGGGAAGTACCTTGTATTCTGCCGGAATTACGAGCATATGCAGCAAATGATGGAGAAAAGCAGGGAATGGTTTTCCTGGTTAGATACAAAGCCACATCTATATCAGTTGCATTCACTGGATCATGATGAGTCTGCATTCAGTCAATTTCTTAACGATGAAAGTGACACCTTAAGATTACTGTTTTGCATCAATATGCTGAATGAAGGTGTACATGCTCCTGGAATCGATGGCGTAATCTGTTTCCGACCGACAGAGAGCTTAAATGTATACTTACAGCAGATTGGAAGGGCGTTGTGTACTGGCAATGCAGAGCATCCATACATTTTCGACATCGTAAATAATGCAGAGGGACTTGCGCCTGTTCAGGATTTCTGGAATGGGGTGATTCAATCATTCAAAGAAAAAGGACAGGATATGGATTGTTACTTTGAAGTTTATTCACGCGATGTTGAAATATCAGATCTCTTAGAACAGTTTTCGTTGCTCACAGCTTCTGCATCGTGGGACGATTACTATCGAGTATGTAAAAAATACGCTGAAAAACATGGCTCTCTGATTATGTCGCAAAGCTATGAAGAAGATGGACTATTTCCTGCCAGATGGCTTGCGACGCAAAGGCGCCGATATACAGGAAAAATAAAACCGCCTATGACGGAAGAGGAAGTCCGACTTTTAAATGAAATCGGTATGGATTGGGATCCGAGAGATGTTAATGGCAGATGGGAATACTGGTATGAAAAGCTGTGCGAATACAAACAGGAACATGGCAATTTGAATATCCCGTCTTCGAACAGCAGCAAATACAAATCACTGTATACATGGACCAATAATCAAAGATACAGAAAATCCGGAAAGGATGGCTATCCTTCACTTTCTTCAGAACAGATTGATAAACTAAACAAAATCGGTTTTGAATGGCAACTAAAAAGCGGCTGGGATAAAGCATATGAAATCGCTGAAGCGTACTATCAGAGATATGGCCATCTTAATCTAAAGAAAGAAGAAAAGTATCAAGATTTTTCCCTTGGTTCCTGGATTGCAAAGCAGCGTGCTTCAAAAGTAAAAGGTGAACTTTCTACGAAACAGATACAAAAACTTGATCGTCTTCATATGAACTTCGAACAAACAGTCACCAAAACGTGGGACGACATCATTCAGCTTCTTGTAGAATATAAGACAGAATATGGAACGGTCAATATGCCTGCTACAACAAAATTTAAAGGATACGGTATTGGAAATTGGATCAGCAAAGTACGTAGCCAATATCGGAAAGGCTCATTATCAACGCAGCAGATTGAGGAACTGGAAGATCTGGGAATTATCTGGGATACTTTGCCACCAACTTTTGAACAAATGCTTGTATATGCAGAAGAGTATTATACAGAATACGGCAATTTAAGAGTCCCGTGTAACTATGCAACCAAAGATGGCATAAAGCTTGGTAATTGGATTAGTCTGCAACGGAGAAAATATACCGGGAAAGCAACAGATTGCATTCCTCTTAACCAAGAACAAATTCGACAGTTGGAAGAGATAGGTATGGAATGGAATCTGAGAGTCCCATTTGAGACTATGTATGCAGGTGCGCAGAAATATTATACCGAACATGGAAATCTGGACTTGTCACAGAAAGCAGTTGTAAATGGTCTGAAATTAGGTTCTTGGATATCTGAGCAAAAGCGAAGACTGCGTGATCCGAAAAAGAGGTCTCATATACCGGGAGAAAGATTAGATCAGCTTAAGGCAATCGGTTTATGTTAATTACGAGAGAGATTCCCTAGTGGAGTCTCTTTTCCTTCTGTGAAAATATCAAGTTAAGAATTTTCAGTATAATAATATCATCCAAATAAAGTAGGAAAACGGGAGGAAAATATATGTGGTCTTTGGCACAATTTTTGGATTATCAACTGGAAGAGATGTACAAACATGCAATGGAGCCGACATACGATCGGTTTGAACTTGCAAATGACATCCGAAAACTTCGTAACAGTCTGATGAAGCCAGAAAAGACTGTGGTTGATGGTGATGGGGAGGTTGTCTCATCCACACGTATTTATGAAATCGAAAAGAAAAAATGATTCATCACGCCTGCAGCAAGGCATCCAAGGGAAATATGGATTTCTTTTGTATAATTCTTCCATATTATAAGAAATAAGCGAAAGGAGGATATGAACATGGCATTTATGGGAATTGTTTTGGTCGCATTTATCTTTATGGCTATTTACATGGTGATTGTATATCTTATCAACAGTTCTGCATGCATGATGCTTTTTACCCGTGGATTCTCAGATAAAGCATGGAAAGCTTTTATCCCGTTCTTTAATACCTTTAATCTGTATTACCATCTAGGAATTCCATATCTCTACATCGTCAATGTATTGGTAGGAATCGCAGCGGCACTGATTGGCAAGGAATGGGCATCTGTTGTTGTTATGATTTACAGTTATGTAGTAAATGCATTTGTGGAATCAATGGTAGTAAAAAGGTTTAATCAGCCAATGTGGTTGATCGTACTTGGCATTTTCTTTCCACATATTACATTATTTATCAATGGCGTTAAACTTGGAAAAGGAAACGAAGAGGTTCGTGAGTATGGACCAGAATTATAGGAGGTAGAAATGATTCGATTTAATGGTTTAATTGATGAAGAAAATTATATCATCACAGAACAAAAAGGTATGTTTTCTGTCATCGAACACGAAAAAGACTTAACGGTAAGCCCAATGACTGCCATGAATGAATTTTTCATGAGTAAAATGGGTGTTCGCCGCAAACAGGTGCTTGCAAAACTGAATGGAAAAACAGGTGTTACCGTTCAGGCAGGTGCAATGCAGTGGATGGCGGGCGAAGTGGAGGCAACAACTGGGATTAAAAATGCCGGAGATCTTATTGGAAAAATGTTCAAAGGAGCTGCAACCGGTGAGGGTGCAGTGAAGCCGGAATATAAGGGAGAAGGCTATCTGATGCTGGAACCTACATATAAATATCTGTTACTCGAAGATGTAAGTGACTGGGAGGGTGGTCTTGTCATGGAAGACGGCATGTTCCTGGCTTGTGAATCCTCTGTTAAACACAACATTGAAGCACGAAGTAATCTTTCTTCTGCAGTACTTGGAAATGAAGGACTGTTCAATTTAAAACTGAATGGATCCGGCGTATGCGCTTTGGAAAGTAATGTAACAAGAGATCAGATTGTAGAGGTAGAATTGGATAACGATGTTCTCAAAATCGACGGATCCCTCGCTATTTGCTGGTCAGGTTCTCTGAAATTTACTGTAGAACGAAGCGGAAAAACACTTATGGGGTCTGCTGTTTCCGGTGAAGGACTTGTAAATGTGTACCGCGGAACTGGAAAAGTATGGCTGTCTACACTGGATGATTCTTCGAGTATGTATTCCGCTGGAACACCGGCTAGTCCACGGGCGATTTCGAAAAGCAAATAATTTGTGAAAGAAGGAGTGCTTATGTATACGATTTTATCCACATCAACAACTATCGGATGGTTTGTTCTTATGATTATTCTTTTGCTGATTGAAATTCCGACCGTGGGATTAACTACCATTTGGGGTGTTGTCGGAGCATTCGTTGCAATGCTGTTAAGCATGGTTGGAGTTCCAATCGTAGCGCAATTTATCGTATTTTTTATCGTTACTGCATTACTGTTGTATTACACAAGACCGTGGGCGTTAAAGCACCTTAATAATAAGGTGACAAAAACAAACAAAGACAAGCTGATTGGACAAATCATCAAAGTAACAGAGACAGTCGACAATATCAATCAAACCGGATCCGGAAATGTAAATGATGTAAGTTGGACGTTGCGAACAAAAGACAATTCCATAATTCCGGCAGGATCACTGGTAAAAGTGCTTGAGATTTCTGGCGTAAAGTTGATTGTAGAACCACATATGGAGGATACGCAGAGCCAAAAGCTGACTAAACCTAAAGAGAAGGATCCTGTAGAACAATCAGAAGATGATTTTGATGATGATTTCAATGATGACTTGGACGATACGGATGATTTTATTTGATACGCTGAGAAAGAGGTGGAGAAATCTACCTCTTTTCTTTATGCCTATATTACTCAAAATCTTTCATATTTGTATTAGTTATTTATGAAAAGAAAGGGGTCATCATTATGGGACTTATTAAGGCAGGAGTTGGAGCAACCGGTGGAACACTTGCAGACCAGTGGAAAGAGTATTTTTACTGTGAATCCATGAGCAAGGATGTATTGGCAACAAAAGGGCAAAAGCGAACCTCAAAACGATCATCCAATACCAAGGGAAACATCTTATACGAATGCTTTCAATACATATGCAGAATTGTGTGATGATTTCATTACACAGGCAAAAAACGGAAATCCATACGACACCTCCAGCCTACGTGCAAAACAGCCATTGGCAATAAAGTGGATTTTTATCTCCATTGGCATAGGACTTGTTGTCGGTATCTGTGTGGTAAGTGGTATGTCAGTAAAAATGAAAACAGTTCACTCACAGTCTACTGCAAAAGACTATATGAAAAAAGGCAGTCTTGACGATTAGCCGCCGCACGCTCGTGGCTTTAGTCGTGAGTTAGGCGGCCTTTCTGTTGTGAATTGTCGTTACATATGGTATAATAGAAATATGAATAATACAGTTTATTTTTCAATATCAAAGGATGTTACGCATGGTCGTGGCTATGTCTATTCCTTGCAGTACCATATCGTATGGACTACAAAATACAGAAAGTCCATATTCATAGGCACTATCGAGACTGAGGTGAAACAATACCTACTCGAAACACTTAAATCTTTAGATATGGACGTTCTTGCAATGGAGATCATGCCGGACCATATCCATCTGCTTGTGGATTGCAAACCACAGCTCAGACTGTCCGATGCAGTCAAAATACTCAAAGGCAATACGGCCCGGTGGCTGTTCCTGAAGCACCCTGAGATCAAGAAGCAACTCTGGGGTGGACATTTATGGAATCCATCCTACTTTGTTGCCACCGTCAGTGACCGGACAATGGAACAGGTCACACAATATATCAACAGCCAGAAGACCAGATGATTCAGAAAGGAGGCGTGGCATGAAGATTACTTCTACTTATGGAGTCAAGATCAAAACTTATAATCATATCTTCAAGGAAACAGTCGAAATCTATCGTCATGCCACGGACTTTCTGATCCAGGTATGCCTGAATGAATGGGAGCAGATTTCGCCGCTCAAAGGACAGAACCGGCTGACTTATGTAGAAACACTGATCCACGTCACCGACAGACATCCGGATGTAAAATACACGGAGTTCGATAAGCAGTTCTACAAGCTGCCGAGCTATCTGCGCCGCAGTGCGATCAATGAGGCGACTGGGAAAGTTTCCTCTTATAAGAGCAATCTTGCCAACTGGGAAAACGAAGACCTGAAGAACCGTGGCAGGAAGCCGTCTTTCCCAAAAGCCGGATATATCTATCCATGCATGTACCGTGGAAATATGTATCAGCGTATCGGGACATATGAAGCGAAGATCAAAGTCTATATCCGGAACACCTGGGACTGGCTGACCGTTAAGCTCCGTAAGTCTGATGTGGACTATATCGAACACCGGTGCACTACAAGAAAGAAATGCGCACCTACCCTGCAGAAACGTGGACATGAGTGGCATCTGGACTTCCCGTTTATGGAAGAAGTGGAACTTTGCAATACAGATATCCAGGAACAGACAATTGTCGCAGTCGATCTTGGGATCAATACCGCTGCTACGATCAGTGTAATGCGCTCTGACGGCACTATTCTCGGAAGGCATTTCTGTAAGCTTTCCGAAGAAACAGACCGTCTGACGCATAGCGTGAACCGGATCAAAAAAGCACAGCAGCACGGAAATCGCAAGATACCGAGATTGTGGGCAAAAGTAAAGGGTATCAATCAAGATATCTCCGTTAAGACTGCAGAGTTTATCGTGGATATCGCAGTTCTTTATAATGCCGATACCATTGTGTTTGAACACCTGAACCGGAAGGGAAAAGTACATGGTTCCAAGAAACAGCGTCTGAAACTGTGGAGAAGCCAGGAAGTACAGGCTATGGTTACGAACAAATCGCACAGGCTTGGTATGCATATCAGCCGAATCTGTGCATGGGGAACTTCCCGTTTTGCATATGATGGAAGCGGAACTGTACTCCGTGGTTCCGAAGCTGATTTCCCAACTTACGAACTCTGCAGGTTTCAGAATGGGAAAGTTTATAATTGTGACCTGTCGGCATCGTATAATATCGGAGCAAGATATTTCATCCGAGAGATCTTAAAATCCCTGGACGAAAGTTCAAGGTTGCTCATGGAGGCAAAAGTCCCTTCATGCAGTAAGAGAAGCACTTGCACATGGTCTACGTTAATTAACCTGAATGCGGAGCTTATTTCCTTAGCGTCATAAGAATTCTGAGTTCAGGCTGTATCGTAGAAATGTAGTCCCCGCCCCCTAAAGAGGCTATGCGCGTATTCGCGCTTAAGGGGAAGCACGCGACTTTAGTCGTGTGAGGCTTCACATTACCGGACGTAGTGATTTGTACTTATACCATACCATCACAAAAAGAAAAATTGAAAAATCTTCTTCCGGCAGTAGTACCCATCACTCCTCATCCGGAGGACGACATGGTGGAGGCGGCGGAAAATTCTAAGAATATACGAGGAAAGAGAGGCGACTTATGGTTGTCTCTTTTCTTCTGTAAAAATCGAAAAATGATTGGTTCTGCCATAATATATTTATCACTAAATTGAAGGAGGAAAAGCAACGTGTCAGAGTATAAGAAAACACACAAAACACCTTGTTATATTGAGAATACAGGAACAGAGGATATTCCACACAAAAAGGCATTAAACAGTTTTGAGTTTTACTGCGGAAGAGAGGAAGATTACGATGCTTGCGAAAGCTAAAAGAAAAGTTAATGGAAAATGGATCACTGGCTATCCACTTACATATGGATTTGAAGATAAGTGGTATTTCGTACCGGAGTCGATAAATGAGTTGGAGATTGTTCCGGTTGAAAAGAAAACAATTTGTCGCTATACCGGAGAAATGTTATCCGATGGACGGAGACTTCATGAATTTGACAAAGTGGAAGTGAAAGATGCAGACGGGAACAAGATTTTAGGTATCATCCGTTTTGGAACATATCAGAGTAGTTTTGACAGTACAGCCACAGCTCATATCGGTTTCTATGTGGATTGGCAGGATAACCTATATTGGAGAAAGGATCTTGGATACTGGGTAAACTCTGACCGGATGAAAATCGTCGGAAGTACGAAAGACTAAAATCGAAATATTGTTTTGCGTTCATATTCCTTTTGTAAATCATAATTACAGGAGGAAACAAGAATGGCAAAACAAAAAAGAGAAATAAACGAAGAATTTGCGGATGTATGGTCAGAAATCGTTTCCGAAAGAGTAGAAGTGTTAAAACAGAAGCTCATGGAAGAAACGGACGAGAAAAAAGCACGCTATTTCGATGGCTATATCGATGGGATGGTAGAAACATTGACCTTATTTTCTTGTCTGGAACAAGGACGTTTCCAAAATAAATGGGAAGAAACGTTAGAAAAACTTCACAGAGAACAGGAGGAAAAGTAATGGATATCATGGATACGCAGCTCGGATTGGATACGTTTCGTATGGCGAATACTTATTTTCAGGGAAAACTCGATCTGATGGAAAAGAAACAGCATTCAGAAATTTTGGATGTAGATGTAGTAAAAGCAAACCAAAGAATTAACGAATTGCTTGAGTCTGGAGCTAGATATGTGGATCTCGTCGATTTTCAGGGCCGAAAGATTTTCGTTTATGCCAAATAAGAGGAAAAGGCTGCTACACTTTGTGTAGTGGCTTTTTTGATGAAATTGGCGGTTCCATGGAAGTTTGGAGCCGCCAATGTATTGTACAAAATGGGAGTAGTACAATATAATTTGCATACACCTGCTGGTAAAAAATGAAAATATATATTTCTTTCATATTTTTTGTGAAATTATAAAAATAGGAGGAAATAATTATGGTAACAGAGCATGGATTGGAGTATGAGGTTGTCGAATATACGTTGCAGAATGTAATTAACAATCTTTCCACAATTTTTAAAGGATGGACGAAAGAAGATGGTCTAAGAGCTTCAAAACAGCAAAACCAGTATGCTATGGTATTTGTTGGGAAAGATGGTAAACCTTTCACAGAAGATGAACATATCTATGACGCATGGCGAGATTTTTCAAATCGCCTGGGCATATGCATCATTGATGATTTCGAATCGGACCGAATGGAAAATGGTCGCAAAGAATTGGTCAATGGCTTGGGATATTTGTTCAGCAAATTCAAAGAACCGCATGACAGGGATGTGATTTCTGAAACATTAATCACTCTAACCGGATTCTCTTTAACAACGTTGATTGGACGTGCAACAAATACGGAAATCCCAGAAGATTGAGAATGATGTAGAAATGTATGGGACTCAACTATTCGAAAAGGAGATGGCTTTACGCTGTCTCTTTTTTCTATTCAAAAAGAAAGACGGCTCGATCTCTCGACGCCGTCCTTGTTGTACTTAAATCCATGAGGGGGAGTACAACAATATTATTATATCCGTTTTTTCACAAATTTGCAATTAATATTATTTATAAAAATGTTTTTTGTTTTCTTTCATATTTTGACTGAAATTTTAAAACACAGGAGGAAACAAATATGGAAACAGGAAATGGTATATACATTCAACAGAGCGAATTGAGTCGTGGAGTGAAATACTTGCTCCGTCACTATAAGGAACAGCATGACCTGAACGTGATTTCTGAAATGTTAATTGCTCTGACCGAGCTTCCCTTATCAACTCTGATTAAATGGGCAAAAGAAACGGATGCTCAGGAAGAAGATTAACAATTCGGATTCTGTATCAGAAAAAAGATGGCTTTATGCTGTCTCTTTTTTTTGAGGAATTTTTTTCTTTTTCTTATCTCATTTTCTTTCTGAAATCAAAAATAACAGGAGGAAATCAATATGAGAATTAAGAAGAGTAAAAGAGGATTAACATTTTCATTCCAGGAAAACGAATCATTTTATGCAGGTGCAAAGTATCGATATGTCGTCGACAGGGAATTAGATGAAGTGATTATTATACCAGATAAGGATGGAAAATATCAGATGAGTCGTAAAGGGGTAACACACAAACCATTAGTCGATCTGAGAAACCATGAGATTCGGGAAATAATCGCATTAGCTCGGTATATGGAGGTTGAAATCCAGGAAGATAAGATTGTTGTCCATGTGATAAAATCACAAGTACACACAGAATCTTTATCAGACAGGGAACTTCTTTCCATGTTAGATGAAAAAGAAAATCTGACTTTTGAGATCAGCAAAGAGGATCTGCTTACAAAAGATGAAGCATTAATGGATATGCTCAGGTGCGCTGGTTTATTTTCAACAAAAGAAAAAAGCGACCTGCAATATGTCTTCGACGTGGCATCTCTGTTTTCAGGAGCAGGTCTTTTGGATTATCCTTTTGCCAAAGATAATACCTTTGATATCAAATTCGCTTGTGATTTTGACAAATCAGCCGTGGAGTCCTATAAACACAATATCGGAGATCATATTCTCTGTATGGATATGCGTGATCTTGATGCAGAACAGGTGCCGGATATCGATCTTATCATCGGTGGCCCATGCTGTCAGGGATACAGCAATGCGAACCGCGCAGATATTGACAAGGAAACAGCAAGAGCAAAACGTCTTTTAATCGACGATTACATCCGGATTGTACTTGCAAAACGTCCACTTATGTTTGTGATCGAAAATGTACCACAGTTTCTGACAAAAGACCATGGTATGTATCTGGAAAAAGTTTTAACAGAACTTTCCGAATATCAGATCACTTATCAGGTAGTAGAAGACTGGGCGCTTGGTGGATACACAAAAAGAAAGCGTATGCTTCTTATTGGGAGTCGCATTGGGAGGATCGTTATTCCTGATGTAGCATTAACTTCCAAAAAGACAGTTGGAGATGCTTTAAGGAAAGTAACCAGTGATTGGATACATTACAGCGATGTAACGCAGGCTCGTCCGGATACGGTTGAGAAGATGAAGCACGTACGTCCTGGCCACAACTATAAGGATATTCCGGAAATGGCAGATCTGGATCGGCACAGCAATGTATACCGCAGGCTTGCAATGGATGAGCCTGGAGTTACAATTACAAACTGGCGAAAAGTGAATTTGATGCCGCCGGTAGGAAATCGAATCCTTACCGTAGCTGAAGCAGAAGCACTTATGGGACTTCCGGGAACATTCCGGGTATTTGGATCCTTGAATGACAGACAACAGCAAATCGGCAACGGCGTTACGCAGGCTATTGCGCATTTTATAAAAAGCATTATAAAAAATGCATTATGTGCATTTGCAAATGAGAAGCTGGCAATAAGTTATTCTGTTGCGTAGAAGGAAATACGATGACTAAAGAAATGATTAGATCATTCATAAATGAAAATGTTACATTCAATTCCCTGACATTAGGTCAAGGAATTTTCGAGTATGACATCAATGATCGTATTAGTATTGGCATTTCATTCGAAAGCCTCGATGAATATCCATACAAAAGGTATATTTACAATCTGTTTTTCGATGGAGAGTATGTGAACCTCAATGGATGCGGTACACTGAAAGATCCTCTTCCAGAAGAAATTTTGGAAGAATTGGAGCGAACTTATAATACTCTTACTTAGTGAAGCAAAAGAACCAGCATGCCACTGACTGACCCCACAGGCAAGCCTGTGGGGTTCTGCTGGCGGGATTCTAGTACCTGCGTACATCGTATAGTTGCCCATAGACTTTGGCAGGCACATCTGCTCCGGAGCAGCAGATACGGACATGCAGCCCGGCGGCCACAATTGTCCAGCAAGATGCTGGACCGTCCGTATTCTCAAGATACAACTTGTATTGTATCCTGAAGGACACGCAGTCGAGTGCCCTTTTCTATTTTCTCTATTGTGCAATTCGGATTCCGGAATTCATGACCTGTCTTCCGGAACGGATTATTTCTTCAATCATCACCTGTTCTTTCCTTAATAAAGATTCAAACTCCATTTTACATTTCTCACGATCGATCGTTCCCGTGACGAGATCAATACAATATAGCAGAAAGGAAGAATACCAGTCCCGCTGGACTTTTGTCCCATCTTGCAAGCAGAACATCCGCTGGGACAGTTTCTTTTTGATATAATCATCAGCCGTATGGTCATACTGGCTTGCCCGGTAATCGGCAGGCACTTCGATATAAATCCCGCCTGTTGATTCAAATATCTGTTTTACTTTCATCTGGAAATATCCGGGGCAGCGGTTCTGGATGGACTTCCCAAACCGTTTCTTCCGCTTCGGTTTCCCATTCTTATCGAGAGGATCCTCCGGTTTTGCGCGCCGCTGTAGCTTCTTTGCATTCTTTGCCTCCGTTACAAAGATGTTTCCGAGGCTACGCATCTTATGGACTTGTTCATGGATGGCAAGTTTCCGATTCTCAGCGGCGATCCTGCAGAGTTCCTGATGCCTCTTTTGCAGTTTCCGGTAACGGTTCGACTTGATCCAGATTTTCTTTCCTTTCCGGATCGTACCGTCCGGATTGTAATTTCCCGGATTCGTTGCACGTCTGGACCGGTCCATTGCCCGCAGGATCAGCCGCTGCTGGCGCTCCGTATGCCGGATCGATTGTCCACGTTCCGCAAGGTTTTCCAGTCCAACATCGTGGCCGGATGTGTATGCAATAGTCTGGGTTCCGATATCACACCCTACGACACCATCAGAACAGGGATGTTTCACACAGCCATCCTTTGTACGCTTTGCCAGGGAACTTCCTTCTACTGTCAGATGGATATAAACCCTGAGTTTCCCTCGGATGATCCTGCATACGATAGAAGCATAACATGGACGGTAAGTGCTTATGATTCCATGTCCTTTCTGCATCTGATCCACTGCATAGGCATCCCATGTATCCGGTTCCCTCATGTATGTTTCAATTGCATCCAGTTCGTCCATCAGCCAGAGATCTTTTTCATTACGCCTGATCGGAAGCTCTGTTCCATTGCAACGGAAACGAAGCTTGTCATTTTTCAGGAATATGAGAATTCCCCGGTTACTCTGTTTTGCACGCAGTTCCGGAAGCTGTCCGCGTTTCCTAAAATGGAGAGAATCCCCGTCGGAATACAGGACTTTTGAAACAGCAGACCAGACATCTTCCGCACGGGAGAGGGCAAAGATACTCGGCTGCCCATAAGATAAACGTAAATGTTCCATCGTTTTCCGACAGAAATCCCATGTAACCTGATAAGCTTCCTGCATCTCTTTCATGGAGTCACCTGCGGATTTCAGCTCAGCCAGCAGTTCCTGCCGGTGCTTCTTTTGGATAGCCGAAAGAACTTTCACTTTTTCAAGATCCTTCAGCTTTTCGCTCAGACTACCATAATATTTTTGCAGCCCGCGGTATCTTTTCGTCCGTAGCAATTGTTCCAGACGCCGTTTCATGATCCCAAGCAATTCATTTCCACATTGACGGAGCAGGTCAGCCTGACAGAACAAATGCCGTTTGTCGTCTTCTGAAATCTCAGCCTCGAACACAACAACATGCCTGAACGATGCCTTGTGGTAATCCCGAAGTATTCTTTCATAATCTGTGATCTGATGTCGCATCCTGTTCGCCATGACTGCTCCTTTCCTGCTAATGCGTTTTCTGTCCTATATGGACGAAGTGAATGGGTTCCATGTATAATTGTATTATACCAAACAAATAGCAATTTGACAAACGTATGTTCTTAAAGTGAGAAATCGTTTTTCATATTATAATTGTGAAACAATCGGTCTGTTTCATCTAGCTGACAGAATTATGGTTTCATCCCACGGGCAAGCCCATGGGTTTTCACCTAATTATGTTATAACAGATGTATATACCTGCCCAATCTCTATCGAAACTTACGTAGAGTTCAAAAAATTGGATATGTCGGATCTTGTTGTACACGGGAATAATGAGCTCACAGATCTCGAAAAAACAAATTTAAAACGGCTGAAGAACGGGATCCGGAAAATGCTCAAAAACATCAATCAGAATTAGCTGTTTTGGCGAATCTGACTTTGTTAGATATTCCATATTGTTTCTGAAATCAATCAAATCATAGGAGGAAACAGACATGGAAAACTCAAATGACGTAAAAGAGCGTATCAAAAAACAGGTATTGGAAGAGTATCAGAAATACGATACCGAATTAAATGGAAATTTTTTCGATTTTTCAGTTCCTGGAGCTACATTTCGGAATGCACTTGATGCTTACCGAGAGATATACGCTGAAGTAAATGGTGATGATATTGAATTCATTTCCGGTATCGAATTAAATTATCAAAATATAATCACTTACGGTGTAATCGTTCCTTATGAAAAGTGCGCGGATTTATTCAATAATTCCCTAATCCCTGAAACCATGACAATCATTGATGCAATAGCCGAAATTGAAAAATTCGGCAAAATTTATCGCATCTTTGATATGAAAACATGGGAGAATGGAGATGGAGATACCATTGTTGTAAATGGAGAAGTTCTTTCATTCATTTGGTAAGTCTTAGAAAGAGATAGCTTTATGCTGTCTCTTTTTTTTTTGTAAATAAAAAAAGATTTTTCTTCCATATTTCACCCGAGATTATAAACAACAGGAGGAAGAAAGAATGATTACTGAAAATATTAATTTTAGAGGTGCTGGAAAATTACCTGTCCATGGAGTTATTTGGACACCGGATGATAAGCGGGTAGAACAGGTATTGCATGTTATACATGGTATGACAGAATATACCGGAAGATACAAGGAACTTGCTGCTTATTTTGTTAAAAGGCATTACGCTGTTTGTATGATTGACCTTGCAGGACATGGACAGTCTGTAATCAGTGATAAAAACGTACTGAATGTACGTTCGTGGACAGACTGGGTGTACGATACTGAACTAATGCGATTGGAAGTTAAGAATCGATTTCCAGATGTTCCGTACCAGATGATGGGATTTTCACTCGGTTCTTTTATTGTCCGCGCACATCAGCATTCCTATCCATCTGCGGATAAGATGATCCTGGTAGGAACAGGACAGCCGGATAAAAAGGAACTTCAGCTTGCCCGGATCATTCTGATGCTTTGCTGCAGGAACAAAGATAGGGCGTCAAAGCTTGTTAAAAAACTCGCATTTGATTCTTATAACAGCAAAATAAGTCCAAAAGGTACTGAACCTGCTGAATGGCTTATTTGCGACCCAACGATCCGAAACGAATATCTGAAAGATGAAAATGTGCGTCTTCAGATGTCTGCAAGATTTTTCGATGAATTTTTGAAATGCATGATCCAAACGGAAGAAGAACTGGTACATGCAAATTTTGAAATCCTGCTTATTTCCGGCTCTGATGATCCGGTATCTGATGTCAAACATGGCGGACTTGAAAAAGTCGAAAAAGCTTATAAAGATGCCGGTGCGGATGTCAATATAGAAATTATAGAAGGATATCGCCATGATATTCTTCATGATACCTGTCGCCAGGATGTGTTCGAAAAGATCGATACATTCTGCCAGCAGTCCCTCAGAAAAGAAAATGCAGCTTAATCAAGAGAAAAGATGTCGCTAGTCGGCATCTTTTTTTATAAAAAATATGAAAACGGATATTTTTGGAACCTGGTTCCAAAATTACGCTTTTCCTTCTGCAAAAAATAAAAAAAAGGGAACAGAATATAAAATAAAACTACCATATTCCAATCGAAAAACAGAAAATCGTAAAGGAAAAGATACAGATTTCGTGGCGGAATTTCTTGCAGAAAAACGAATCCGCAAGGAGAAGCTTTGGCGGATTGGTAATCTTCTGACTTCCGATCACAATGATCGATGTTTTCTAACCGCATGGGATAGGAGGAGATGCTATGCCAAGAAGAAAGGTTCAAGTTGAAGGACAACTGGATTTATTGTCCCTAAATAAAGAAATAGAAAAAGCAAAAAAGGAAAATCCAGTACCAGAAGAAAAAGTTGCAAAAAAAGAAACATCCAAAAGAACAAGAAAAACAACAACGAATGTGCGAAAGAAAGCCGTCCCGCATCCGCCTACGCCGGAAAAAGCCCAAAAATCATATACGAAAGAACAGTATGCAGAAGCTGTACAAATGGTAGAAGATAGAGGCGTTATCTATGTTGGCGTACTCATCAATCACTTTCGTATTTCGGCAAACACGGCAATTTCCATAATGAATCAGATGCGGGAAGAAAATCTAGTTACTGAAAATGGGGCATTAGTGAAAAACACAAAGGAGCACAAGATCAGGTGGGGGAAAGATGAGTAGGATAGGAATTGGAAACAACATCGGATTACAAACCGTGGGTTTTCCCGCTTCCTGTTTGTAATTCTTTCGTTCATTTGGTAAGTCTCAGAAAGAGATGGCTTTGAGCTGTCTCTTTTTCTTCTTTCTAAAATGTCATGTTTCTTCTGTAAAATATGAAAAATCACGAGTTTTATTATAATAAAGGAAGAAAAGTTAAAAGAAGATATTGCAAATGAAACAAGATTTTCAACAGAATGATTGGAGGAAATATCATGGGCCAATTAGTGTCTGATAGAGTATGTTATAAACATGGAGTTATAAAGCCAGAAAATAAAATGATAGAGCTGCACGCATTCTGTGATTGTGCTAGGTGTAACTACAGAAAAGCTTATATAAATAATGGTTTAAGGAATCAATTAACGGTAACTATCGAAAATGAAAACAAGATGACAGAGGCAAAGAAATTTATTCGTAACTGGAAGTGTGGCAAAAAAGAATATACTTTTAAAAAAGAATATGTACATTTTTAAGATGAAACGATGATTTACTATGAAGATTGGAGGAAATATTATGTTGGAGTACAGAGAAAGAAATGGAAATAAGCACATTGTATCTGACAATGAATTGAATGCTTTTGCATGGGCTGGATACTATGCGAATTATTCAACTATTTTAATTAATGGTAAAAACTACGAAGTTGTTCATGTTACTGATAGCGAAATTGAATTTGCAGATGGGACATACCTTCCATTTGGGTGCTATGCAATTTTCAAAAGTGATGATGAAGTGAAATTCTTTGATGATTACAAATTGAGAGAAGTTAGAAAAGGGAACCCATTAGAACACGAATATTACTGTTTTAACGATGATCAGTTTTTAAAAATAGCATGATGATTATATGCGACTAGAATATAATGAAAATCAGGAGAAAGAGTTACGAATAACAGAAATAGAAGGGTAATAATGAGAATATGGAGAATTGATATCTATGGAAAACGCACCAGCATTAAAAGAATTATTAAATAGTCGAAAAGAAAATCATGCAAATTACATTATTGTTTCTACTAATAAAAATAAAGATTTATTCAAGGGTGATGTATCTGAATTGTCAGAAGAGTTATTAAATATTCGAATTTCCGCATGGGATAAAAGAGACGGAATATATATCACAATTGAGTAAAAACAATAAACAACATATTAGAACACAATTCTAAAAATGAGGTGAATTATATGCACATAACAAAGGAAATGAATATGCATAATTGTCAATTATGTAGAAAAGAATGGCTTGGAAGATGTTTCGGAAAGAAATATGGGAAAGATGTATCTGTTGATAATGAACCATGTAAGTGTTACGAATTTGGCGGTTCAGAAGAGAGACTAAAAGAAATTGAGAATAATATGAAACGATGATTTACTGTGAAAATTGGAGGAAATATAATGAAGCGCGATTTAGTAGATGAATTATATAAAACAGCGTATAAACGATATAGAGAAAAATATCCAAACAAAGATTTTGCATCTATTCCAAATTTTTTAGATTCACTTTGGTTTAGTATTGAAGGCGAACTTAATAGAAATGGATATAATGCTGCAAAAAAATATGTAGAAGAAGCAGACTTAATTGTATTATAATTCCTGAGATCCATGTGCAGCTGGATAAAGCTACACAGGACGCAATTGATAAAGCGGCACAGGACTTCATTGCAAAAAACGTGCTTGTAGTTCCGGAAGTGTAGAGTGCAAAATACGTAAAGGTAACATCCAAATACGGTTCAGGAGTATCCCTTACCGTACAGTGGAAAGCAGTTGATAAAGTAACTTCTTATAAAGTAGAAGTCACAAAAACTGATGGAACAAAGAAAGAGTTCGAGACAACGCAGACTACTTTCTTTGCATCAAACTACACGGATTCCTTCTTTTCAGATGGAATGGAGGACGCAGTTGTTAAAGTAAAGGCTTATGGCGAAGATGGGACATTCAGCCTGTGGTCAAAAGGTACTACTGTAGAAGTACAGAACATGTCCTACCATTTTGGATGGTAAGATTAAGGTACGGAAAAAGAGATAGCTTTGCGCTGTCTCTTTTTTTTATAAAAAAAGAACCATGGAGGACGAAATCCAAGGTTCTCATGTGACCGCACGGCAGTCATTTACTAATTACCTTTATTATATCACAGGAAAACGTTTTTGTATAGTTACCGTCTATGAAAAACAGATTCTTTCTGAATCTGTCATAATAAATATATCGAAAAAGGAGGAGAAAAACAATGAAAAAGAAAACAGATTCATATTATTACGTTGAAGCTTCGAAGTACGAAAAGGAGAGTGTTGAAGATTACGCAAAAGCGAAAGATAGTTTTGCTTATTACAGAGGAAGGGAGTACGAATACGATGTTTGCGAAAGCTAGACGGATGAGAGATGGCTCTTGGATCGTCGGATATCCAGTTATTTGTCAGAAAATCATTACATTATTCCAAAAGATGCAGAGGAAGTAACTCTGATCCCGATCAGGAAGGATACCATCTGCAGGTATACAGGAAAGGATCTCCCGGATGGACAGAATGTGTACGAAAATGACATCATCGAAATCGCCGATGCAGATGGCACAAAGATCCGTGGAATTGTACGCTTCGGTACGTATCACAGCGAATTCGACACAAAGGAAACAGGACATGTTGGATTCTTCGTTGATTGGGAAACGAACAAGTATTGGCGGAAAGACCTCGGATATTGGATCGACTCAGAAAGAGTTTTGTATGTCGGAAATACAGCCGATTCGGATTTCTAATCCATTTTTCTTCCATATTGTTTTTGAAATTTTATGAAAACAGGAGGAAAAATATTAAATCCATGTAAATATTGTGGCGAGACAGAAGTTGAAATTCCATAACAAGAGTTGTACAGAAAGCAAAAAAAGTGTTTGAAAATACAATATGGTGTCCACAACCAGACTGGAATGATTAATCTATGAATGAAACACAAGAAAAGATATATAAGCTATTGGATAGGAGATTGATTAATGGATATTCGGGAAATATGTGAAAAAATGTGTCATATAGGAATTGATTGCAAGTGCGGTAGAAACGGACGAAATTACCTCATTTGCAAAGAGAAAGACTCTGATTTTGTGGCGGGATTTTTATCAGGCAAACGAATTCGATATAAGATCGAATCCACAAAACGAAACTTTCAGGGGCTTACCATCTTTTGGTTGCCGGTTACAATTGTGGATGTGATCAGATAGGAGGCTGTAATGAGAGGATTTATAATATTCATAACGCTGGTTTTGTTTTTTAGCCTATGTACTGGTCTGATCATCTGTTGGATTGCCAATTTTACAAGTAAAGGTAAAGTTGGACTCTCAATGCGAAAAAGGGAATATGTTGTATGTGAACCTTATGTAAAAAAGAAACGGGATCCACTGGATGATGACGTCGTTGCGGTCTATACATATAAAAGTAGCGGAAGAAAAAGCCGTGTTATCTGTTATTCGGATTGTAAAAGGACTGTACGACTAGGCAACCGTGCCAGACTTGTGATCAAATATGGAAAACCAAGAAGTAAATTTTGGAGATTCATGCAGGACATTGGCAAAGGAAATGGAATTTATGAAGCGGAATTAACTCTACCGAAAACAATGGATTTTAATGATCGTACAATTCTTCAGAACTTATTTTTGGGTTAAGAAAAAAGAAGCCGGAATTCCGACTTCTTTCTTTTTTGCAGTTAACAACGAATATCATCCAGCGTAATCGGTTTCCCGATGCAGAAATCTTCATCTTTCGTATAAAGATATGGCGTCGGATCGCTGTTGCGCTTAAAATTCTCCTTACACTGTGGAAGAAGTTCTTCCTTAAGCTGTTCAGGGGTTTGCGTGTTTCCAGCCGGAATAAGCCAAATTTTTTCCCAGAATCCTCCACAAAGAACAAAAATCCCACCGTAACCATCTTTTTTTGCTTTTTTATAAGCCTCTTTCAGGACGACTAATTCATTCATTGCAAGTTCCAGTCCCAAATTCGAATCTACGTCTGCAAATATACTGCCAAGTTTATCCTCTGAAAAAACAGGTTCCATTGTAAGCCAGTCCACAATCCCGCCATGACTGTCCTGACTCCACGCAGCGATTTTCTTATTCTCCACATACAGATTCCCCTGATAGGTCCACCCTTCCATGCCTTCAAATCCTTTCAGTGCCTTAATTTCGACTCCGTTATTTGTTGCTTTTACTGTCATAATTGTTTTCCTCCTGTTTTATAAAGTATTTCATTTTCAATATGAGTTTGGATGAACTTTTGGATTTATATAACAGGGAGGGAGAGTTGTGACATGGATATTACAGAAAAATTAGAAGAATATATAGACTGGTTCAAAGCCGAAACTTCAGTCAGAAAGCTTGGAGAATATTACGAGATAAGCGTACCATTTCTGGATAAGAACAACGATTATATTCAATTTTATGTGAATTTCCAGGACACAGAAGTTATGTTTACGGATGGAGGCGAAACGGTAAATGCCTTGAAAATGGATAGCAGTTTTTGTAATGAGAGAAAACAGCAGAAGATAAATACGATTTTGCAACAGAATCACGTATATTTGGCAGAAGATGAGTTCGTACTATCAGTTGCAGCAGATAAGTTTGTAATGGGAATGCATGAATTTCTTCAGTGCATGATCGAAATTTCGAACATCACATAATCGAGTTTGAATAAAAATTTCAAATGAAATTACTTCCATACTGATTTATGACTGATTTAACAAAAATCGTAGATGCATTGTGTCATCTTTTTATGAGAAAGCAACGAGTCTTTCTGTTTAAAGACAAAAATGGTCCCGAACAAATATGCACGCTGGATTTGGGCCTATGATTTTTGTTCATAATCGTCAAAATAAAAGAAAGAAGGAATTTATTATGAAAAAATTAGCAGCTTTATCAATGATGGGTGTCATGATCGCCAGTTCTGTAATGCCAACATTTGCAGCGGAAGGTGGACGTGCCTATACTGGATATAATCCATATCAGACCGTATCTTCCAGTGATTGGTATTCTAATGCAAATAATTGGTATTCGGAGTGGCAAAAATACTGGCAAAACAAAGGAAATGATACTTCCAATTCAGCGGTAAGCCTTGCAACACCTGTTGTTACAAAGGCAAAATACACACACAATACACCATATTACGGTTCACATCCAAACATGGACGTTCAATGGAATGTTGTTGATGGTGCCGAAAGTTATGAAGTTGAAATTACAGGAGCAGATGGTACAGTAAATACTTATACCGTTACTTCAAACCGATTTTACAGTCAGAAAATTGATTGTCCGAAAACCTATAATAAAAAAACAAGTGTCTGGAGCGCTTCGGTAAGAGTTCGCGCAATTGCTGGCAATAAAACAAGCAATTGGAGTGAATCATATGGCGTATCATGTGATTCTATTCATTCCACATCATCGACCAGTCAAACAGAAAAACTGTCAAAGCCTGTGGTTACCAAAGCAAAGTATACGCACAATACACCGTATTACGGATCACACAAAAACCTTGATATTGATTGGGACGAAGTTGAAGGTGCTGAAAAATATGAAGTAAAAATCACAAAAGGAGATGGAACGGAATTGAATTACACCGTATCTTCGAATGATTTATTTATCAAAGATGGGGAATGCCCAAAGGTTTACAATGAAAAAACCCATACTTGGGAATCAGCAACTGTTACTGTGCGCGCAGTTTCTGAAAAAGCATCCAGCGAATGGAGCGATAGCGTAAATATTTCCTGTGATTCACTGCATTCTCGGTAAAGAAGTAGGGATGGATCTAATACCATCAACAATATCGCGTGATTATGCTGTCACTGTCATGAGAAGGTCCATAAGGATAAGAAGTCCGGTGCTGATAAGAAATACGGCGCACTTAGTATCCTGAATCAGGCAATCCCATTCATCTGTGGAAAACTGTAACCGAATAATACGCTATATAAGAAAAAGGAGCCACAATAAAGCGACTCCTTTTTTCTTATGCAAATGCATATAGTTTCGTACCCCATGGATGAAGTGGATTTCTGTAATCTTTCTTATGAATGCATCCCGGCCAGTCTGTTCCGTCGTCATAAAGAAGATCCGAGTCCCCATCAGCAAAATTCCGGATTTCCTGAATTTTTACTGCTTTTAAAATCCGGTGTATGTTGCTGCTGAAGTCAGCGACCACAACATTCCCTTCTTTTTTTGATAATTCTTCAAAAGATAATTCTTTCCCAACATCCTTTTCTGATAAAAACTCACCTGGTAAATGGGTGATTTTTTGTGATGAAAAATAAGTGAACAAATCCATTTGCGCAAAAGCTTCTTGAATCATATGTTTTCCTCCTATTTTGACAATTATTTTAATCATTTTTAGTATGATTTTCTTCAAAAAAGAAGATTATGCCGGAAAAATTACAATTCTGCCATATTATTTTTGAGCGATTTTCCATCCTAGAAAATTGCAAGATTTCTGAATGCTGTATTTTAGCTGCAGACACAAAAACTGATTTTTATGGAGGTAACATTTGATGGGAAGAGTTAAGGTTTACGAATTAAAAGCAAAAGTGGTTTTACTGAAGGATCTTACGGATGATAAACTGCTGACCGTTGAATCCGATTTCATTGATTCGGCACTGGCAAAAGATCCATACTGGTTTGAGTTTCATAAAAAAAATCAGTATAAACATTATACATTTGACAAATTAAAGCCGTTTATGGGAAATGCAGTTTATACAAAGGACAATGTATACACGATTGTGATTCGCAGCGTTAATGAATCACTGATTAAGTATTTATGTGAGACTTTAAAAGATAACAGCAATGACACTTTTAAAGGTGTCTCGACTGATCTGCATATAGTGAAAAAGAGAAAGATCCGCGATCTGTATACGCTTACACCGGTCATCATGAAGTACGAATCCGGATACTGGCGTACACAGGAAGGGCTGAACCAGTTTGAAAAAGACCTTTTTGCGAATGCAGTAAAAAAATACAACGATTTTACAGGAGAGAAGATTAATGAAAACTTTGACCTGTACAATTCCATTGAAATTCGGAATAAATATCCAATTAGCAATAAATACAAAAATATCACGCTCCTTGGTGATAAGATTCATCTGCTGATTTCAGATGATCCAATGTCTCAAGAATTAGCCTACTTCTTATCTGGTGTAGGAGTTGGGACTTGTTGCTCCAGAGGATTTGGATTCTGCAATTTCGATTGGGTATAAGAAAGGAGAAGGCATGGTAAAAGATTGTATGGAAGTTTTCGAAAAAGAAGCAGATGAAACAAAGAAAAAAACTGGTCGGGATATGGTCCTTGATTCATACATTCCTTTTGATGGTGATTATCTGATCATAAAAAAGGATGGGTCCATTCAGCACTGCAAGATTGAATTCAAAAAAGGAGAATTGCATAAAGATCCGGCTGATGAAGAGTTATATGAAAAAGTACGGTTTTACGATTATCACAGCCGCATTATCAATACGAATAAGCCAATATCCGATAAGCAGATTTTATCCTGCAGCTATCTTTCGTTTATCGTCAAGTGGGAACGACTTGCAGAAAGTTCAGCAAAAGCAAACAAACTAACCCCCGACAAAGTAAACCGGTATTTTGATGCATTGAAAAATCCGGGTGGAAAGAAAACAAAAAAGAACGATATCGCGTTATTTCAGAAGATGAACGAATTCTTGCCGGAAATTGATAAGGAAAAACTGGATCATCACAGAAACTGGATCTTAGATCATCTGTTCAAATTAGAAAAATCTGGAATTGAATTTTTAAAAAAGAACTATTTAAAAATTTTCTTTGAAGACGATCCGGAATTGTATCTTCAGGAAGAAACCAGATATGTTTTTCCAAGGATTTTCCTGAAAAATGATTACAATGAAGAAATTGAATCCAAAATTTACGGTGTTCCAAATGACAGCATGTCACTGGATGCAAAGAAACCAGGGCTTGAACATAAAACCCGGAAAACAGTAGCACCTTGTCTGATTGCAGCCGAAGAAGCACTCCAGCAAAGGGCGTTCTTTGATTATTTGCAGAGCAACTGTAAACGCAATAAGCCCTGCATGTATATAGACACGGAACGGAATCGTATTTACCCGGTATCTGAGCAGGAAATCCCAGACAGCGAGTTTACAGGATATATGATCCGTGCAGAGCTTACAAAATCTGGAGTGAATATTGTAGATGCTGACATTCTGACACATTATTCAAATACACTGATGAAACCGTTCCTATATGAAAATGTCCTTTCACTTCGGGATGATTATGGACTGTTTAAGGAATACACGAAAAAAAGTGAAATTCTGGCTTTACTAAATAAATGTCTGTTTAGTTTTAAGTTGTTCCCTAATTTTTTTAGAGACAGTAAAGATATAAGCATAAATGATGCGGCACTCAAAGATGCAATCGTTTGCTGCAGAAATGCCATCCGATCATGGCTCTACAAAGACAAACCATATCATGTGGCAGACGTACTTGCCGACCGTTGTTGGAAAATCTGTAAAACAACCTTACTTGACGGGGAATTAAACCGGGCTGGTCAACAGCTTAGTTTGATCATATCAGTAAAAAATTATTTAGGAGGAGATAATATGGAAAGAAATTACCCTGAGATCCGCGATGATTTACGGAGGAAAATCAATTCTGAAACAGACGCCGGAATTGGTTGCGAAAAAGAATATTATTACTGCGTGGGACAGATTGTGAGATATTTTATCTCATTAAAACAGAAAGCGGATAAAAAACATATTCTTGCAGCGCCTTATTTGAATTGTTCTTCAAACAAAGTACTTCGAGCACTGGTAAACAGTGGGTTCACTTCTGTCGCATACACGATTGATGTAAATAATCTGAGATTCAACCGTATGATGACGCTCATTGCAAATTATGATGCAACAGATGACAAAGTAGACCGCGAAGCATTAATGGCAGGATACATTGCAAATTGCCTGATTTACGAAAAAGCAGAAAAAGAAACAGAGAAAGTGGAGGAATAAAATGATGAAAAATGAAGTTTTAAATTTTGGAGTACATGGTGTATTTGGTATTGGTGTTGAAAATTCTGCATTAAATGCAGGTACTGATGGAATGCTGCGCATGAATTCAAAAGGAGAGTTCTATGCAACTGGCACTTCCTTAAAATACCCAATGAAAGTGTTATGGGAACAGAACGGAGAAAAAGTACTTGGTATCCGTTCTTATAAGAACGCAAAAAATGAAAATATTCCGCGGTCTCTCCGGGAAAGATTTGAGTATCTTACCGACAGTGATGTAAAAGAGTTCTCCGATGACGAACTGATGAAAGCTCTTTTTACATTCACGGATGTAAAAAATTTCGGCTGCCTTTTCTTAATTCCGAATGTTAAGAATGTCGGCATCAGAGGCGCAGTACAGATTCAGGACGGATACAATAAATACAGTGATGCAACAATGATCGTACAGGACATCCTTTCCTGCTACCGAAATCCAAATGAAAAGCCAAAGACAGACAACAAGAATAGTGAAAAAAAAGCAAATGAAAGCAGCAGTGAAAGAAAAGCAACCAGCATGGGAACCAGACTTATCACAGATGAAGCTCATTATTTTTCATCTTTCCGTATCAACCCGCTTGCCTATGCAAATGAGATCAAAGCCGGTTATACAGAAGGATATACAGCAAAAGATTACGCATTGTTTAAAGAAGCCGTCTTAACCGCACAGAGCTTATTCGATTCCCGTTCAAAAGCAGGCTGCGTGAATGAATTTGCTATGTTTGTAGAAACGGAACTTGGCGTTGGATTTGATAATCTGACAAAATATATTCGCTTTACCAAAAATGATTGTGGCAAGAATGTGATTGATCTGTCTGAATGCAGCAAATACCTGAACAAACATAAAGACCTAATCAAAGGCATTGAAATTTACTCCAATGAAGAAACAACTGAACTGGTAGGTCTTGATATGGATCATGTAACAATCAAAGATATTCCAGTGAAATAGATTAGATGGTAAGAACTGATGGTAGAAACCTTCCCGCAGGAATTCCGTTTGCGATTCCTGTGGGAAAAGAAAGGGGAAAAAGTGAAAACATTAAAATTTGAATTATCTGGAAAATATGCAATGTTTAAAAAACCAGATGTTAATGCAGTAAATTTAACGTTTGGACAGATCCATAAGGTTGCACTTATGGGGTTGCTTGGTGCAATTGCCGGATATAACGGTTACGAACAGCAAAAAAAAGAAAAGGCTGTTTATCCTCAATTTTACGAAAAACTAAAAGATATAAAGATCGCGATTATCCCGTTGGCTGATAAAGGCTATTTTTCGAAAGAAATGCGCAGTTATACCAATACAACTGGATATGCTAATGCAGGGAGCACACTGATTGTAAAAGACCAGGTCCTTATAAATCCGAGATGGGAAATTTATATCTTAATGGATGAAAACTGTCCTGGTGAATTAGCAAATGCACTCCAGAACAAGCCGTTTAATTGTGTGTATATCCCATATTTAGGGAACACATATTGTTTGGCGGAGCTTAGTAATATTGAAGTTACTGAGGCCACCAAAACAAATGGGAATAACAAAATTGACAGTCTGTTTATTAAAAAAGAAGCTGAGATTAATGTACTTGACGACGAAGATGACGCAGAACCATTTATTTACCAAGAAAGCCTGCCAGTTGCTTTAACAGAAAGCACAAATTTATATATGTATAAAAAATTGTGCTTTACAAATTTACCGGTTACGTATAAAGCGGACATTTATAATTGCAATGAAAAAACATTAGCATTTTTGTAAAATTTTACCAGCCGTGGATTTTATGAATTTGTGAAAAAGCTTGATTTTATAAAGAAAACTGACATTTATCGGAATCATTACTAAAATTTGGTGCTGGCTGGTAAATTTTGAAGAAAAGCCCGCGGTTGAGCGGTTTTACGAGAACTGGTGAGCTGAAGAATGGCTTAAAACCGTGTGTTTGTTTTTAACATAAGATGTTTTGAAATTTTAACCACCTCCTCCGGCTTAAATATGGCATTTTGTTTGTTTTTAACATAAGATGTTTTGAAATGCAAATTCATTGCCGATTTCAAGAACTTGCTCCGGGGGTTTGTTTTTAACATAAGATGTTTTGAAATTCGGCATGGTAATACGCCCCGATCAGCTCCAGATGTTTGTTTTTAACATAAGATGTTTTGAAATAGTCATGACCCATGTAGTCATCTGCAGGTTTTATTTGTTTGTTTTTAACATAAGATGTTTTGAAATAAATCCCGATAATCACTGTCCAATTTATCCGTTTGTTTTTAACATAAGATGTTTTGAAATATAAATCTGCGTAAGGCCCATCCGAGGGTGACGTTTGTTTTTAACATAAGATGTTTTGAAATACAGTACCATCATCTAACGTTTTCCCCGCGTATAGCAGTTTGGATTTAAAATAAGATGTTTTGAAATGGCGAAATCGCTACTTCATCCTTTTGAGGTCTACGCGTTTGGATTTAACATGAGATGCTTTGAAATAGGGATGCCGGTGAAATTGCAATTTCATCTTTCGTTTGGATTTAACATATGATGTTTTGAAATACATGCGCATATATTAGCGACAGTCCGTCCGAGTTTGGATTTAACATAAGATGTTTTGAAAAGTATAAACATTTTAAACCTATTTGGTAGTAACAGGTTCTGTTTTGAGAAACATAGGGTGGTTGGTAATAACTATGTTTATATAATATGTTTGATGTTAACATGTATTGTTTTAAGATGAATATGTCCCATAAATAAAAAAATATTTCATTTTCTCCGTAGAAAGGATACGGAGGAAATATAACATGGATGTTAAGGAGCCATTCATAAAACTAGAAGAATATTGCACAGATATTAAAGAATGTTATGCACATATAAGTACAAGCAAATTATTTACAGATAATCAAAAAACACAGAATTACGAAACCATCGAAGAACATATAAAAAAATGTGAAAAATATTGGAATAATCTTTTTAATGACAAATGTATGTTGCCCGTAATAGATTTTGTAAAGTGTAAATTTGGAATTCCAGAT